>Ga0100402_1000867_pt1 | contig 35322 bp, 32 predicted proteins | sample CryGeyme20150102_FD_80419 | JGI IMG/M metagenome (GOLD analysis project Ga0100402, IMG submission 80419) | Groundwater microbial communities from Crystal Geyser aquifers in Utah, USA - Crystal Geyser metaG 2015-0102 | ecosystem: Environmental > Aquatic > Deep subsurface > Groundwater | place...
ATTAATCCAACAACAGTATAATCATTCAATGAACCCTCTCTCCACAACCTTGATGTTTTTGTGTCTGTTTGCATGGACCTTTACATTCCTGGCCTCAAATACTCCTCTTCTGTAAATCGAGTCAAAACGGTCTCTAAATGTTTCAGGATTCAGCTCAACTTTGCTGACTTATTTGGCTGTTTCTCCTTCAGGAAGATACTCCTTGAATCGGTACTCTCTTCTGCTCAGCCTGGGTCCTTTTCTGACTCTTCCGGTAGCTCTTTCCTTCTTGATATTTTCTTTGGCAATTTGCTTGGTCTTGATCTTCTCTTAAATTTTTTGCTCCTCATCCTCAATACTTTATTTAATTCTACGAATGCTGGTGATTTCCCTGTTGTACTCTTTTTGCCTTTCCCGTTCTTCTGCAGCTAATTGAGCAGCTCTTCTGTTTTTGTTTCTGTGCCTGATTTTTGCTTCTGGAAGGGGAGTCTCGATTTTTTGTTTTCTAGGGACAGGCCTGACCTGTTCAAAGTCAATCACTCTATCCTTGAGCTTTTCAATATCTTCAGGTCGAGGATTGTAAGAATGGCCTGAATCAGGAACAATCACAGAAGGAACTTCAGTTGGTGTGTATCTGTGCTTTCCTTAATAGTTTGTGCTCCATGGATCATCCATATCATTTAAAGCAGTCTTCCTCTTAATCTTGTTATCGTATTTAGGCTTGGGGGCAGGGAGAGTGGCTTTTTTAAATCGCTGAGGATCAAGAGGAGGTCTGATGTTAGAGTTGGTATCAGTGACTTCAATGCTGGGTTCCATTGCTTATCGGAGCTATCTGGTGTGCTGTTAGGCCCGTGCTTCGAGAAGGCCAGAAACATCAATGTTTTTATTCCACTTCTTCTTGTTTTGTTTTCCCTTGAGGCCTTTCACTTTAACAAGGTCAGTCATCAACTTTGCCAATTATATGATTATCAAGACAGTTTGGATTATAAGAACATCAACATCGAACTTGAACAATATAGATGGAGGAATTGCCTAATTGGCTTATCCTTCAACATATTATCATGTGATTCAGCCATTTCTTTCACTAAGGTCAGTTACTTGCTAACTTTTATCATGGCTAATTTAGTAGGGATTTTCATTGGTATTAATAATCAAAATATGAATCGTCACCTCCTTGACAAATCCTCCTACCGCTATAAGGAGCAAGACCCTGAATTCCGAGGACACGATCTTGAGTAAAAATACGCATAAGGACCCGATTCACAACGATCTTGTACTGATGTCCTGTGCTTGGTGGTTTTCCTTGTCTTCATCGGCGGTCTTGGCTTCATAGCATTCCTTGCTTTTAGCACTGGCAATCCCTAATATCTAGCTTACCCATTCGACAGCGAGGGGAATCAGTGCTACCTCGATCCTGGATACGAAGACTACAGTTACATCTTCATCACATATAGCAAAAACTAAGAAAGAAGGTTTGTCTGTGTCAAATAATGCCCAGCTTCATAAAACAGCACCATTGAATGCAAGAGCAACCTTGTCAATAACTGTACAGCCGATCTTCATATCTATGCCAGTCGACCTTTGGTGACCTATTGTATGCCACTCGATCAAGCCGAGGTTATTGTTGGGGAGCTGGTGACTGATATTCTTAATATAGCTCCACTCCAATCCTATTTTTCAGATGTGTACATGGCTTGGCCACTTTTGCTAGCTATGGTGGGAGTATCAGTCGTTGTTGGAGTCATTTATTCTGTCCTCATTCGATATTTTGCCTCATGTGTGGTCTGGACAATGATACTAATGCTTATGATTCTCTTGCTGGCAATCGGAGCAGTCACTGCCTTACTTCCATCAACTCAATTCCTGAAAGATATTTTCCACTATGACGACCTCCCTGAAACTCTTCAAGATCGCAAGTTCCAAATTGCAGTTAGCATCATTACTCTTTCTCTCTTTTTAATTGGTTTTCTTCTTATTTGCTGCATGAAAAGACAAATTGCTATATGTAAACATTTTTTGATACAGCTATCGGAATCATCAAGGCAGCTGCCGACTTCACCAGAAATTGCTGCTGGGCCTTCTTCATACCCTTCTATATCACTATATTCCAGCTACTTTTCCTTGCTTTTTGGGTAGCAGTCATTCTCTTCCTCTTCTCATCAAATCAAGGTGATATCGACCCGATTGATGGCACTCCCTTTGCCATGGTTCATTGGGACAGCACGAACCAGTGGCTTATTGTTGTCTATCTTTTCGGCCTCCTATGGATCATCAACTTCTTCTCAGCAGTCGAAGCTTTCTGGGTCAGCTCTACTGCAGCTCTTTGGTATTTCGAGGAAGGAGATCCTACTGCCCCAGTCCTTCGCAGTTTCTGTAGAATTTTCTATCATGTTGGATCACTGGCTTTTGGATCTTTGCTGATAGCTATTGTCATGTTTCTAAGGATTGTCCTATAATACATCCATGTACCTTTGGTATTATTTAGGGTCAACTGAAAGAAAAATCTCTGGGAATGGCATAAGGAAAAGCAGTAGGATGTCTGATCAGATGTACATCATGTTGCATTGCTTGTTTTGAGAGAGTCATTAGATTCCTCACCGAAAATGCCTATATCATGATCGCCATCACTGGACAAAATTTCTGTTCCTCAGCTCAAGAAGCCTTTTATCTGATGCTCAGGAGCAGCGCTCAGTTTTTCATAAGCCACGGAACCACCAAGCTATTCATCAACGTCGGAGTCATTCTTATTGTGACTATTTGCACAACAATTGGATATTTTTTTATCACCAGCATTTCCCCCTATGATCAGGAAATCCAATCACCTGTTTTTCTCACTGTTCTCTTTGGACTGATCAGTCTTCCGGTGGCCTGGGCCTTCATGGAATTTTTCGAAAAAGGAGCCAATACAATTCTGATGTGCTATTGCGTAGAGCTCGACATCCGCAAAGACAGCTACAAATGCCCTCGTGGTCTTAAAAATTTCCTGGACGAGTATGTTTCAGCCTCCAAACTCATGTCATAGGAAGGCAAATGATAAATTTGAATATGATAAGCAACATATCAATCATTGCAAAATTACTTTAAATCCTTGAGCAAAGAGTCATAATTTTCAGCCTGAATGTCATGGCCTCCTTCCACCTCTACTAAATGACGCGTCTTCAGTATTTTTTTATCAGAATCAGGTATGAAGGTGTATCTAAGCATGTCAGCTTTGCTTACAAGAGTATTATCTCGTGAATATATAAGTAAAACCTTTCCTTCGTAATCGCAAAAATGTTGATGACTGGTTTGGTCCCAATACTTTAAAGCATTTTACAGCAAGTAAACCCGTCCTTTGGGTTGAATTGAGTTGAGACCAGATTTATCTTCAAGTTCCTCCCTCCCAAGTTATGTCGAGTTAATCGCTTTGTTGTAGAAAAGAAATGCATTATCTTCTGTTGTTTGATCCTCCACTTCAAACACTTCTAATAATGACTCGTATATGCTTCTTATCCTTTCAGTCAGTTCAAAGGCACTATTGACCAGCATCACGCCTTTTACCATCGGAAACAGAGCCATGCAAGAAGATAAAAAGGTTGATACCAAGTATCCTCCAAAGCCAAAACCTATCAGCTTTAGCGTGTCTTTTGCACCCATGATGTTTAGTTGTTGAGGGGCCGAACTTAAACGATAAAGGAGCTTGTCAAGAATATTGCTAATAACTTGAGGATGTAGAGCAGCTTTAGAGTCGAAAATAGTATGCGATTGGCCTGGAATGTTGAAAAGAATAATGCGTGTGTTAGGGCATTCTTCAAGTATTTATTTGCTCATTGATATATGCTCAATATAACTGTCAAAAATATCGTGCAGAATTATGATATTTTGATAAGGTTTGCCAGGAACATTGTGGTTGTGCACCATAGCACTGCTCAACATACAGAAAGGTATTGTCGTCTTTTAGTCGCATATCAATGTATCGAATAGGAAAGTACTTCTTGATACTATCTCAGGATATGATGTCAGCTCAGAAAGACGCTTAAGGCTCATTTACGGTCGCTTTTTGATGCGATTTCCAGGAGCAGTCCAGATTGGTGAGTTGTTCATGAAATCATAAAGATGCTCCAGCCACTCTGAAGAATGACATACCCTTTCCACAGCCTGAGGAAGATTGTCTTTGTAATATCGTTTTGAAGAATTTATGAAATCATCCTCGCTAAAATTAGGCAAGGTTTGAAGCTTTTGAAGCAATTACTATGCTGCTTGGGAGTAGTTTGTTGGTTTTACTATTTTTGTTGGGGCTTTGGAAGTATTAAGTTTGGATTCAAGAAGCTTGTGACTCTTAACATCTGAAAATTTTGGCTTAGAAGCCTTATTTCTATCTGCAAGTAATGTTCCTTTGGCTTTGCTATCACTATCTTTTTTCTCTTTCTTGATGCTACTGGGACTCTCGACAAGAGGCTTAAGTTTCTGACTTGCTGATCTTTTAACTTTCAGCTCAGTTGCAGGAGAAATTTCATCGATCTTATCTCTGACAGGAAGTATTTTAAGACTCTTCATATCGCTTTTCCTGTTTAATAGCATTTACTTTTCAATATCCTAGTTGCTCTATCGCTTAGTGTCCTGAGAAAAAAGCCTACCTCTAACAACAAATGGCTTTTTCTCCGCCAAATTTCCATAAGCATCAAGGTCGAAATGCTTCAGAACGTTGAGATAAAAAATGAAACAATTTTCACATACTCTTACATTAGTCGGGAATTCATCATCACTTTCGGAAAATTAGGAACTCTCCTAGTCATCTAAAGAGTAGTGTAAATCCAGAGCTCTTGTTTCTTTTAGTTTTTCAACCACTCGGGTCTTTCTTTTTCTGACAGCCTCAATCAGCTGACCATTCATTTTTCTGACATTAGAAGACACAATAAGGGGGAGTTTGATATTTTTTTCAGCTGAATAGATACAAAGTTACGTATATGAGGAATAGACAATACTTTTGCTTAGCAGAAGTCTCCTTTGCATCGATGTCCTCGTTGTTGCCGAACTGGCTGATGGAGATTAAGGTCAGGACGTGGAGGATGGTCAATCAAATATTGATGCAAACATCGTACATAGGTTTACAGCTTAATGGCTCCATCATATACATTTTGCTGAAATTATCTCATTTCTGATAGCTTGAGGGCTGGCTTGATGTAAAGTTAGTCAATAGATGATAGGTGAGGCTCACGATTGTGGTCAATAACAAATTTAGTAGTAACGCTTTAGACAATGCATTTGTAGTTCTTTTCAATGCAATCTACTAGCTCTTGAACACAGCCGAAAAATTTCTTGTTCAGATAGCTATCAAAAAATTTATAAGCCTCAAGTGTCTTGTTGTCAGTAACTTAGATTTCTTTGGAGGGCATAGATTCCACAAAAGGGTTATTGCTGTCATATGCTACATCAGTACGATTACCTGTCGACATCGAGATAAATTTATTTGACTTGCTTTCAATCAGATGATTCTTCCTGACACTTTATACAAGATAGTATTCGTCAAGTTTACTATTAGTGATGCGTTCTTGAATAATTTTCCACTTCTAGTAAAATCCCTGCTCAGCTTGCTTGTTCTATCCCACGTACTCCAAAAATTGCTGAAGGCTGATTTGCAGAACATCACCATCAGCTGTTAAGACTTCAATACTCTTACGCTTGTTGAAGAACTCTGCGTCTTTTCGATCATTGAGGACAGATATCACATACTCTCTGAGCTCAGAAACATTTCTCAGGTTTATCAAATTTGTAGGATTAACATGTTTGCCGCATAGTGACTTCAGAATCAGCAAAGGAATAAGGTTCTACTTTCTTTTTTTGAGAATCGGATGGTGTGGAAGTTTCCCCGAATTGAAGATCCATTCTTTTGGATCCCCATACTTGTCAAGCATTATTGTTTAGGGAATTAGAATATTGCACTGTAATGGTTTCTTGATGAGGAACAAGTCGAATCCTTTGTATTCTGAAGATATTTTAACCCTGCGAAATTAGTTCTGAGGAGGAAGGGATTTTTGGGTCATGTGATGTTATATTTTTATCAGCCATAAGGCCTATCATCAATAGATTGTTCAAAATCACAATCATAAAACAGACGATCAATTATCTGGACTGTCAGATTAAATTTGAGGGTAGTGCTGCTTGAGAAGGTCATATATGCTATGGATGTTATATGTATCTGTTTTTAGTGTTTCGTCAAGAGGGAACCAATCTACTTGCTGATTTTTAAGCTGTTAGACTATCCAGTACTATAGTCCAGTGTACTCTGTATTATCTTTCAGTTTTTAGAGGTAGTATAGGTAGAAGAAATAGTCCCAAATACAGTGCTTTTTCTGTTTGTGATGCTCAAAAGACTCCCCTCGCCTTTCAATGTCAGACTTATTGGCAAAGCATATCAGACATTTGTTCCTCTCCTCATTCTCCATCTTTTCCTTGATGCTTCGAAGCCAGGCAAACTTATCAATAATGATGGCAGCAGTTAAATTCGGGATGATGATTTAGAAAAATGACCAATAGACCGTATCCGAAAACCACCTTCCATAATGAGTGCTATCCCCTACTCTGCTCGGAGTCTAGCCAATGATTCTCTGGGCATATAGAGAATCTATGCATCCAATCAAAGTGCTGCAGTGTGATGTAATGTGGTCAATGTCGATGTCTATAGCCTCGTTTTCATAAAGAACATTGATGTAGTAGTTAATGCTGAGAATTCCAAAAATAAAGTTGAAGGCTATTGACAGAAGAGAAACCAACAGTAATTGTCTCCATGTTACAGTCATCGCAGAAAGAATATCTCTCAGGAGTTGAATCCTTGCAAAGATATAAAGAATGACGAAGGAGTAAGCTCGAACCTCAATGAAGCAGCCAACAACTGACAGTATCAGCATCATCACTGTGTGTAGTGAAGAATCTTCTTCAAAATATATTTCTCTCAGCAATATTGCATGTTCCTTCACTAACTCAGCCATACCCTATTTTCTCAATTTCTATGGAACAGATCGATACTTTTCCTTGATTTTTTCCCTTGTGATCGAACTGACCCCAATGCCCCAAAGAATGAAATATAGAATTGTGGTAAAGAATTGCAAAATAGCTGTACCATTTATGATACTGTGTTCAAGCAAGTCAAGAGCTGTCCCCATGCGATTAACAGAGAAAAAAAAAAGTTGTAAAAGAACCAAAACAAAACAGAGTGCGATTGAGAAATAGAAAAGAGAATTGGTAAGCGTTTCACTGATAAGAAGTTGACGGGATTTTCTATTCATTATATCCTGGTTGATGATGTGCCGAAGGTTGATGACATCCTTAAGCTTTTAGTTTCGACTTTAATGAAGAGAAAATCTTTTGATGAAGAACTCTTGTGTATCATGGCTGAGATAATTGAAGATAGGCCGATAGCAGAAGCTGATTGTTGTCAGCTTGCCTTTGAAATCAACTTAGATTTATCTGATCTGAAGACTGACCTCATCAATTACTTCCCTATTGAGGGATTTTTCATCTCTGAGCTCGATTCCCAACGCTTTACAAATGATGATAATATCAACCACATTTTATACCTCTTCAATCAGCTTTCCATTTTTTGGCATCATGACTGCCAGCAACTCTTCTCTTGAACTGATATTCCTGACACTCAGCGATAGTTTCACAAACTCAACCAACTCTTGAATGGCTAATTTTTTTATCAGAGCATCTGTGATGGATGGGTGCTTTTATTCGAGAAGGCCTCTCAGCAGAATGACAATTCTTCTTTGAAGGGTCAGTAAAGGTTTGCTTTAATCGTAAATGGTAGCATAGAGTGTTGCCAATTTGTTGATGACTTGAAGATTATCGAAAAAATCAGTATTGCATATGAACAGTTGATTTTTGAGAGCAGGGTACTGACATACCTCAATCAAAAATTCTAAGATAGAGAGTAGGACAGCAAAAAGGTCATCTAGGACAATTTTATTGCTCTTCCGATCTTAGCTTGTGAACCAGGGGTATGTTAAGTTGTACAAAGCGAGGTCCAGGATTTGTGTGAAGTTGTTGATGGCCATTTAAAGGAAGTTGACTGACATGTATTTGATGACTCCATCTTGATTGACTTGTTGATAAATGTACTTCTTTAGTAACTGGTTGTCGTTCTCACATAGGAGCTGTAAAAATCTGAAAACTCTTCTGAGCAGCAATCGATAATTTTATCTTTCCTGCTCACCTTCAACACTGTTATCATCAGGGTACACAAGTTATTCGGATCCATTTTTATCAATATCTCTCGGGTAGTTGTAATAGCAAAACTTCAGGCACATGGTAGTACCTTCAATCATCGAGCGAATATTCTCAAAAATCCTATTTTTATGATCTTTTAAAAATATTTCGTAAAAACTTTGCTGAGCTTGCTGATTACCTCCTTCGAGTAACTTGTTTCCATACTCGAATAGCTTGATGAACATCACGTAGTTCTCTTTGAATCTTTCTTCAAGCAGAGTTGTTACTAACTCAGCTGAGCCAAATTAAACTAACACTTTCTGTTGTGCCATAAGCTCCCGCATATATCCTTACCTTTCTTCAGGATCTTCTGGCTCTAAAGGAAATCGATTAGTGAGGAAGCTCAAGAAAAAAATTTTTAGCTCGGTGTTTAACTGAGTCTTATCTGATTTGTTGATGAATGTTAGAGATTGGATGAATTATCTGGCTTTCTCTATTTTGAAGAGCTGTGCATTTTTGACTGGCCCTATCTAGTTAATATGCATCTTCAATACTTCAGCAAGTTCCAATACCCTTGAAGGTCTCTGTCCCCATCTGCTTTCAGCTCTGCGGACGCCGAATTTGCCTCCTGATCTTTTTAGGAAATTTCTTTCATTAATATCAATTAGTCTGGTCTTGGCCCTTTTGATCTGATCCAAAGTTAGATGAGTAAAATCAAGAGACAAAAATCGGTCAGTATCTCCCTCCTGAAGACAAAGTTTCCCAAGGTGTTCCTTAACAAGAACCACCAGTTGCTGAGTAATCCTTGGAGGAATAAATTTGTTAAACAAGAACAGCTTCTCAACAAACTACACTTTCGTTTCAAGCTCATATGAATCCTCGTTCAACCACTCCATATCCATTTTTTTAATTTCCTTGTCAACGCTGCCTTTGACGATGATTCCTATAATTTTGATGAGAATCGGCATATGGATTAGTATAATCTGAACCTCAGCTGAGTAGTCACTAAATTCCTTTTCACTGCTGCTGCTTTGAGTATTTTTGAATTACTAAAAACCTATCTCACATATCATATTGAGAGTCGTCCTGAATACCATCTCGAACTATTTTTGTTTTGTGATTTGTGCCTCATCAAATAAACTGTAAATGAGGAATGTCAGCTCAAGGTTGTCTTTCTCAACGGCCATGATAAGGTCCAACATATGGGATGTTTCAGGAAGTGTGAAATTCATTTTCTCAGGTTTTTGCTACAGAGTTTAAGTTAAGCGATAGAGAAGGACTTGGAAGAGATAATTATTCATATTGGAGTGCCTATGCATTTGAGGTGATTAATTGCTTGTAGCCTTGATCAGTACTTGATTTTATATGTTGTTTAGCTTACACAGGTACGTGATCAGTACGTCTTTGTCAAAAAGTTCATTGAGAACAAGAGAAAATACGACTTTGATCGGCTTGCCCTAAACCATTAGAAAAGTATAAATAAGCCGAAGCAACTTGTTGATCTTGACATTTACAAAATCTTTGGAGCTGAACTAAACCTGATGATCCCTTTCCATCAGTTCAACAAATACCCTGCAGATGCCAATCAACTCTTCCTTGTCAGCTACAATCAAATATCTGTTGTTTTTGTAAATTTCTTCAAGAATGTCGATTGCCATAAAGCTACAAAGGCTTTCCTATCCAAGCAATTTGATTAGCTAGCCTCTAAAGACTAGCATCTCTCTTTTGATTGATGGATTGTCCCGGATGAGGGCAAGGATAACTAGAAGTTTCCAATAAATGCTTTCATGCTGATCCTTCTTTTCTTTGAAACGAAAATGAGTATACCTCTCAAGACTATCCCTTAAAACATTCAATACTCCAAGCTTGAAGGCTAAGGTTTGGAATTATTTTGAAACCTTCTTGAACTTGAAAGCTGGTTTTAAGATAAATCCTCTGCTCAGAGCCTTTTCTGGAGTCAGCTAATCCAGGTTCACTCCTTCCAGACAATTCGATATATACTCTTTACATATTTTAATAGGAGTTATGTTTTGAGCCATAGTGTCGATGCTGTCCTTGACAAATCTCAGAACCGGCTTGAAGTCGATATCAAGTTGAGCTTATTAGAGTGCCTCATAGTACTTTTGGAATATGATGTTCTTTATTTCATAGTATTTTCTCGACAGAATAAGAGCCTTTTGCATCATTTATGAATTCTGAACCTAAGTTAGATGAAAGTAGTCATAATGTTGCCGAAAAAGAGGACTACTTTGGAGCTCAAGCAGAAATGCATCCACAGCTGAGCTCACTTGTGCCTCAGGCAATGTGATAAGATTTGAGATGCACAGGTTTATCTGAATATCGAGGTAGAGAATGGCGATGTCGATGATGAGGACAGTCGAGTCCATGTAGTTTTTCTGCTCGTGGCATTGCTGATAGCTGGCATGCTATCCAAAGACTCTTTCTTGTTTTTTCCGATAAAAATGAGAAAGAGTGTCAACCATCAACTCTAGACTGCTCACTTACCTCCAGTACCCATTCTCAATGCTATGTTTTACCATGATCAGATAACGCTTGAATCTGCTGCTTGAATAATAATCTAATAGCTCCTTGTTGTAATTTTTCATTTTCTATTCTAACAGTTAGTTCCCTTCCTCTTTATTCCCTTCTCTTAGCTGTCCCAGTCTTCCTAATCTTTCCTTGATGCTTTCTTTTTCTTGGTGAATAAAAGCCAGCAATCTGACTATACTTGGGTTGCTTTTTACAGCCACGAGTCCTCCATGGAAACACATCTGCTCATAATCCTTTACATAGACGTAGAGTCGATATTTATGCTCAGGAGTGAGGTATGCTACATTGATGAGATTCATCGCTGGTCCATGAAGATCTTCAAGTTGGGGATCTTCAAGAATGTCTATCAACTGTTCTAAGGTGTAGTTAATATTCCGATGAAATTTTTCAAGATTTTCCTTGTTTTTCTTAATGCAGTCTCCAAGCAAGTAAAAATACTGTCGCACATATCTTTGAACATCCTCTTCCAGCTACTTGTATTCCTTAGCTTATGACTTTCCTTCATAGGGGCTGTTCTCTATCAATACCTGCTTTTCTTTGAACTGAAGACTAAACTTGAATTTGTCAGGTATACTAATTGCCACTATCTTTTATTATGAGACGGTCTTCTCTCTTGTCTTTTCAAAAAAATAGTCATAAAGTTCCCCTTGATTGCGATGGCAAGGCTCTTTATAGGTTCCACAGAATAGCCTGAATATTCTGATGTAGGTGAGAGAATATTCGTCATTGATGCAGAAGGCAACTACCTGATGATTGAGATGTTCAGGTTGAATATATTTCTCAACAAAACTGCTGCCGCTATTCAGAATTTCTGCTAAAATGTCAACAAATATTGATTTTTTATCATTTTTGAGGAGCTGACCCATATGCTCGGCCATTTCCTTGCAATTTCGAGCATTTTTGTTGACCATTTTGAACAGCAAGGTGAAAAGAGAACTGTTCCCCTCCATCATAGGGACTACCAATTACATAATGTGCTTTATAAACCCGAATTGTCTCAACAACTATTGTTTCTGGGATCTATTGGAATCAAGATAGTCAGACAAATAGGGTATCCAGCGTGTGTGAGGCATTGATTCTAAGCTAAGAATTTAGTTGACTTCAACTCGGTTAACCTTGTTGAGCCAGAAACCACAAACTGATTGATACTCTCTGAACTATTTTGGGAAAAACTCACCATCAAAGTAGATATGAAAAGGAGGCAGTTTGTTTTAATAGCTACTGGATGGGAGTAAAGGGACAAGTTTAAGCCTTTTTTTGGTGTTTTTGTCATTGAAAGGAAAATACCTACAAGTAATCAAATGTTTGAGGTAGATATACTGTGGAATATTTTTTTTCTATTGCTCCTGATTTTTCTACTCTTTCGATTGCTCCTGATGAACCTCAACAACAAATAAAGCAGAGCATTCATACTCATTCTATGTCGGTTTGGAAGGAAAGTTTATTGTGTACGTCTTGTGGTCCTAGCTTTCCTCCACCGTCATTATTCCTTTGCTCTTGAAGCTGCTCGCAAAGTAAATATAGTCATTGTCTTGAAGATAGGGGTTTGTTGTTTATGACTTGAGACAAGCTCTCCACATTGTGTGAGCATGCTTCTCCATCGAGCAGTCGACCAGCTCTCTTCGCTCTTATCGACCCATAGCGATTGGGAGACACAAACCCTTTTCACCAAATCTAATTTATTTTTCTGATAGCTTTTTCCCTGCTTTTCCTAATAATTATTCATTTATTTTGTCTTTTTAAGCTATATGTTTTCGAAGGAAAGGACTTGACACGCTTTCCTTCATCTCTGCTTTGATAGGTGAAGTGACGCTTGATTTCAAACTTTCATGTTCAGCTGCCTCAAGCTGTTCTGAGAACTGCCGTGTCAAGTGGTAGCTTTGCAGAATTTTTGTGTTTTTTAGCTACATTCTTACTCGATTTTTGATCAGGTCTATTTCAAAGATATTACTGCCAAGATAGGTCTTCGTGTCTGTGTGCAATATGGCAAAAGTAGAATTGAGGGTAATGCTGTCTCCCTTATGTTCAAAGCTTCTCTGGGGAACCAACTCAAAAAAGCAGGCTTATGTCGGCTACTTTTTCAACTGAATACTTTCATTACCATTTTCCTCATGAAATGAGATGTAGTAATGCGAGTACAAATGTTTGATTAACACCTCAGTTCCAAAAACAATGTGCTCTTTCTTGTCCTGCTTTTTTTTATGATCAAGCTGATATTGTTTTTGCTAGAAAGCAAATTCGCATTCAGGAGAAGGATTGAGGGACAGATGAAGTTGTTAATCGATAAAACTAAGGAGATTGAGACGTACCCTCGTGTGTAGAGATACTAATTCTGCTGGCACTGAAGATATATTCTTTGGTCGTAATGTAGAAGCTCGCTCTCGGACATCAGATCTGTTCTATTTTTATATTTGAATCAAAGTGACACATCAGCACTATTATTGAATTAGTCATCCTGGATATGACTATCACCATTATTAAATATAATTGATCAATGTTCGGCAGAAAAAAACAAGAACAACTGTCAATGGCTCCCGATCTATAACGCACCGTCACCCTCGCTGAAAACTTCTCCACCATTTGTGTCAACAAATGCATTCGTACCGATATCGAACTCGATCTCAACAACTAATAAAAAAAATGTGTTGCCCGATGCCTCGACCGCAGCTATGAATACCTTCGCATCCTCTAGAACTCCAAAAAATGATTGATTCATTTTGCTTTGTTCAATAGAAAATATGGTGTTATGAGCGTATACTCAATTGAGATCATATTTATTCGAGGTTGAAAGTGTCTTCTTCTTCCAATTCATCAGTCAACCTTTCTGAGCTGCCTTAACTGTATTAGCATTCACTAGCTGGTGGGACGTCTTTCATGATTTTTTCGTCATCTTTCCATACATTGTAGGTTCTATTTTTACCATGAGTCAGCTCTATCTTCCCGAGGAACATATTGGTAATGGTGCCTTCTTCGTATTCGAGCTTGTCTGCAGCATCACTGAGTTATAACATGTATACAAGTAAGCAATTTTGTCTTGAATTTTCCGTTCTTGAAGGTAGTTGTCTCTGATAGAAGGCCAGATGGGAGAAGGCTCAAAGTTTTAATTGCCCAAAGTATGATAAAACTCTTTAATTTGTTCAGCCAACTTGGTATACCCTCTCTTTGAGCATAAAAATTTGACTCCATGCAATTTGTTTATCATGGCTTCATTGAACTTTTTCTAAATACTACATGACATACATTTTTCTTGGAAATTTAATCGGAAGGCACTTTCTTGGAAGTCAAACCGACCAGATATTCCATCATTTCTACCTCTTCGCAGATATATTTTCTTAGCGATTGATTTCTGTTGAGAAGGATGACAATCCATTGTTGAATGATATTGGAATCAGACGAATACTGCTCATTAAACTTAAGAGCTTCAATTATTTTTTTGAGGCATTCTAGCCTCAAAGACAATAAATCATCTTTGACCTGAATCAGCTCTTATGCCAGCAAAAAAAATTGACGATATCTCTTCGACTGATATTCTTTTAGTCCGCTGAAAATAAGATTCAAAACTGTTTTGACAAGCTCTTCATTATTGACTGTCAGGCAGCTGACGTATCGACTGAATGAGTAAATAGCAAATTTGGTCTTCATTTATTCAAGAATTTTGTAAATTTTATTCTATGGAAGTTGAAGACATTATAATTATTATTTTTGCAATAAATCTTGAAGATTGCTTCCCCTTTTCTGAGCTTATTCAATGAATAAGGCAGTAATACCCCATACATACTCATTCTCATTTTACATTTGCCTTATCTTTTTCCACTTTAGCTCTTCCAGCATACTTCTCTCCATACTTTCTTCATATCCAATTTCACTTTAATTGTCAGGTTTTGTTTAAAGAAGATCTTTAAAAATTCCCTTTTCTTTTGTAACGTTAGAAAATAGACGACCGAGAATATTGTTCTTGAGGAGATGAACAAGAATATCCTTGCTTGCTTGAGCAGCTTCGTAGAGCATCAAGCATGACTCATAATTATTTTCCCCTTTTGTTGTGATTCTGTTGACCAGAAAGTTACAGAAGTATGTGCTGATTTTAAGTGAGCTACTCTTGATGAACCCTGATAGCCAAAAGGCTAGGGTCTTTCGAGTTTAACGATAGGGATTGTTTAGGAAAAATTCATCAAAAATTTTGTCAATGCTGAAGAGTGACAAAGCCCATTCAGCCAAGTCATGATGCTTCTCCATACATATATTGATTCTTTTGAGGATAAATTAGTTGAGTCCTTCATTCTTCTCACGAACAGTTACAGTAAGATAGTAGACCAAGGCATGGTGAAGGATCTTTTTCTCAGTTGCAGGATCTTGTTTTTCACTTTTTGTCAACATCGCCAGGATATATCTGGTGTATTCACGACTGAAAAGATAATTTTGAAGCTTGAAGTCTCTATTGTCTCCAAGAATTTCCTTGAGAATAGGAAGATTGTGTTCCTTTTTCTTGATGGCTTCTCTTTTGAAGGGAATTTATCGACCTGTCACAATCTTTTTCTGGCGTTCGTAAATAACCATGTAGGCATTTTTAATCTTTTCTTTGATATCGTATACTCCAGTTTATCCTCCAAAAGCTTCCTATGCAAGGTCAGCTATGTCAAAATCTCTCACGACCGTATCATTAAATTCATACCATTTGTTGGTCAGTCTATCCTGAATAAAGGAATAGTAATGCCCACTATCAGCATGGCCCACATGTATGACGATGCCCTTCAGGACATAGTTGTAATAGTCAGATCCAAATTACTCTTGCTCATCAATCGTCTTTGAGTTTTACTGTCTTCTTAAGTACTGTTGGGAGTATTGCTGAAGGTTGAGATTTTGAGGAAACTAGCAATAGTCATTGACCTTCAACTTCATCATACGCTCGTAGTCGAACTCGAATCTCTTAAGAGTTACAATTAAGTGATTTGGTAATTTTTTGATGGACATCCTCTTGACAGCTGAGACTTTTTTGGCACAACGCTAGCAGTAATAGGCGTTATCCCCATCAAGAGTATCTCCCTTGATCATATTATCGAAAGATTGCTGGATGGTCCTTTTGTTCTTGACAGTTAAGCTGATATTAAGGAAAGGTTATTCCGATTCTGAATAATGTGGACATCCTTTGCAAACAATTTCATTCGAGAAGACACCTCCAAACATATCTTGAATCAGAGTTGTATATTGGCTTCCTTTGAGTTGAGTTTCCAGCTTATCAAATAGCATGTTCGAGTACTCATCAATGTCCATTTGCTCAGTCACGTTTGTAGGGTTGCCTTCGTAATCTTTAAAAGCATGACAAAAAGGTTTAGGACTGTAGTATTTCTTTTAACTGTATTCAAGATTCATGAACATTTTTTGAATTTGATGGAGGATATTGTCTTCAGGTTTGAGGCTGGTAGCCATGGGATCCTCTGCGTTGCTAATAGAATATCTGAAGTAAGGAATCATGAAAAGCTGCTGATTGAAACTGTTCATATAGCAGATACAACCTAAATTCTTGAGGCCAACGTATCCTGTTGTCGACTTTTGTTTGTCCGTAAGAGTAATGCCCCAATCTTCAATGCGTCTACTTCTCCACTTGCCTCTTTTGTGTAGCTCAGATAAGTAAGGCAAAACTGCGTCTACATTTTGGCTCTTTTAGCACAGCTCCAAGAGAACACTGAATCCTTCACGCCGGGATGGAGATGATTTGCATTTAGGCTCATGCTCGGAGAAAAGACACTACTTGATCAGATACTCAAGAATTTCGGCCTGAGTCTTTTGATCTTCTAAAGAAATAAAATGCTTGATGATGGTCAGATATCCTTCGAGAGCCTTGTTCGAATGCTCACCTGATTATTCAGGCTGCTATTTCTGAATCAGACTATAAAGCTTCGGAACCAATCCTTTAACTTGAGTTTGATACAACTTTTAAACAGTTTGTGAGGGTGCTTTGGAAATGACATGAGAAGTCAACAGGAAGTACTATCTAAGGTGATCTTTATTTTTTGATGATACAACGTTGTTAAATAATTTCTACAAGAGTAGTTTCAGCAATTAGTTGTCTTTCTCAGCATCCCAAAACTTCAAAAGGCCTTTGAATTATTAGATAAAGCGCTTTCTCAACTCTTACTGAGCGATGTTGATCAAGATAGATCTGAATATTCCTTCTGAATAACCATTCATCAAGAGTTGACTCAAGACTTGTTGACTCTCAGCTATGCTTTAGGCAATTTTGAAAATATTCGCAATAATTTTTTATTCTGCTTCAATACTTTTGGGTCCCTCGCTTTCGATAGTTTGTAAGAGAGTATTGAAAGGTGTAAGCAGAGAAGAAAATGTGTTCTCAGGAATTGTTTTGGGGTTCATTTCTTTGGCAACATTGATGACATTGAGGATGACCTCAGTTTGTGAAATAAAATACTATTCCTCGATTTGAGACTTGAATGTAATTTTCTTGAAAGATGACAATATCGCATCTATTGAATTAGACTTAGCCACTTTAACCCACCACTTGTCACCCAGTTCAAGCATCACTTTCAAAGTGTAAAGCTCCTTATAGAATCCCATCTGCGACAAATCTTTGAAAATATCTTCGCTCTGGCTCACCTTTTCCTTCATCTCTTCTGAAATATGTAGTCTCTCAACAATATTCCATACAATCTTTTCTGTTGCTTTATTGTCAAGCAAGTTGAATAGGACATCCAAATACTGGTTGAACGCTTCCTTTATTATGCTTTTTTAGTTTCGAAGAAGTAAATTAAACTTGACTCCTGCCAGGGGAGGCTCGATAAGAGACTTGAAGAAATGCTCGCGAGTAATCCTGACACCTTTACTGTTAACAAGATAGAACCTGTGCATTGGAACTCCGATTTTGCTTGAAATGAATTTTTTGAAATCGAAGTAGTGTGAGGTGCAGCTAAACTTGATGGTCAGGTCATCTCCTGTATCTTTTCTGTGCACTGAATACTACTTCATGAAATGATGCTTCATGCTATGTCTAGATGTCAGCAACTCATCTTCGAAATCGATGGTTTTCTTCATCAGGGTCAACAATCTCAAGAGCCAATCTTTCTTGCCTTCTGACAAAGCTTTTCTGATGGCTTAAATCAAATTATTGCCATGAAAGTTGATGGCCTGTTCCATTTACTTTTGATCATAGCTGGTAAATATTTAGGCCAGAAATTCGCATATGACCTTTGCAGCTTGATCATCACGGGTGAATTTAAAAATATTCCAAAGAGTTTCATATCCAAGAAGGTCAGTAGAAAGTGCTTGAACGCACAAAAAGTGGGGCTTTCTGATTTTTTGAACATTTTCATTAGCGTGCTTGAACAATTCGATTATGAGAATAGCTTCTTCTTCATTGACATTTGTACAATCCTCATTGCTGCTCCAAGTATTTGACAACATATATTTTTTTAGAGAATCTGTTAGCAGATGATTGAGATAAACACGTCCGTTGTCTTTTTTCTTTTAGAGCCAGCCGACAAACAAGCTGCTATTCTGTGATTCCTTGAAAGCTTTCCAAAGAGCAATAAAAGCAGTCACTTATATTTATTTTGAAGGAGTACTTTTGACAACTCCATGAAGCAGTTCAAGGCTATCCTTCAACATCTCCCTATCTTTGCTATTGCAACTGAAGATAAGATGATTTGTGATGATGACTGTCAAAGGTAGCTATACTTTTTCGAATGTTGATTTATTTTATTTGTAAATTGATGCCAGAATCTTGACATATGTTGACTCTTTGTGCTTTTTGCTTATTTCGGTGAAGCATTGGGCCTGAAATTTAGTGAATATTTCGCTGTTTTCAAAACAATTCGATAGACTGACAAGCTCATTGATGGCAAATTAGGTTCCATGATTGACTGCATACTCGACTAACATTTAAAAGCCAAAAGTTTCAGCCATATGTTCTTTTGTATTGAGGCCATAAGAATTGTGAGAAAATACCTTGATCATATGAATATAGTCTTCATCCCATTCGGCTTTAGGAATGCTTGAAATATTGCCAAACAGCCTCAAATTTTATTTGGTTTCTTTCTCATAATAAGGAAGGTCTCCCATCAGGTTATATATTTCCTTGATGATTGTCTCATGTTTTCCTGTCCTGGAGCCCCATATTATTTCGATTTATTAGAAAATCAGTAAACCACGATTTGCAAGAAATCTGGTCAATTCGCATGCTTTTTTGGTGAGCTCGAGATTATCGTTAAGAACAAAAAGAGTCTCAAATAGTTTACTCTTCTTCACCCATACTTTCAATTGATCATTTTTACTGATGATAGTTTCATGACGCTCAAAAACTTCAATAATGTGACTGATTCCCTTCAGTTTTCTCTAGAAGAATGGGCACAAGATCATTTTGAGACTGAGCGACAGTTCAAGCATCGTTGCCCATTATTCAATAGTTTCAGCATGCTTAGTTCCTTTGCTTATCTTAATGAGAGCTTCAATGAAATTAGTCAGATCTGTCCTGTGCAAATTTTTGATCTAGCTGTCTCTAAGCCGGCTGACATTAAGTTATCCTATTTTGAGAAGGTTATCAAGAAGACTTTCCTTAAAAGAAGCCACAAAGATAGTGACTGTTCCTTCAATAAGATGGGTAAAAGGAGACAAGAAAGAGAAAGGAACGTACTCCTGCCTACTGTTGATAATTTTGATCAGATTGTCGATGGCTTCCATTCCTTTGAGCTCAAGCAGATGTTTGGAAACCTCTTGCTTGTAATATTTTTTATGATCCTTGTTGGCAGGCAAACTAAGATATTACCTCATTAAGGGTTAGTTCGTCTTGAAGAAACATTCTAGCCGATCATAATTTCCGAAGATCGTATAGATGGTATCAAACACTTCATAGAAAGCAAGAAAATATGCTTCTTGAGGTGTTTGCTCTTCAATAGTTTTTTCACTATTAATGATCTTGAGAAATTTGTCAAAGTTCTCCTGCACTTTTACCAAGTATTGGACGAGGAAATCAATGTTCATCTTGAAGTATTGAAGGATCAGAGTGAATGATTCAAGATCTAGCAACTTGGAAGTCATGATGAAATCGACCCAGAAATAGTTATGACCTCGAATACCCTGGTTGAGCTTATGAGGAGATAGCTCTTTGCCATCTAATAGTTCCTGGAGGTTGTTGATGCGCTAAATTTGCAATAAGGTACCTGTTGAGCAGTTTCCAATGTGAACTTCCAGGTCTACCTGATAGCAGGATTTTGTTTTTGTCCAGTGTATCCGATAACATAAGTGCGGAAGGGCTGTAATTTGAATGAAGAAAACCGATAAAACTAAGTTAAGGTAGAGTTACCTCATCATATTTGCTGCCCCATCCGTCGAATCGAACCTTAAAAAATTGAGTATTAGTGTTTTTGGTGACGATGTAGCCGACTCTCCAGTCGCCCTGATTGTCCTTAGCGTCAATGAAGTCACCCTCTTCATAGTTTTCACCGATGATGTTTTTCTAGCCTTAACTCATAGATATATCAATTATCAAAGAATAACTATACCAAATTAAAGGTACTCCTATCACTCATGCTCATAGCTTAAAAAGGTTGATTTAAAAGTTGGAAAAGTAGATTATGAAGTTGTGATAATTCTATCAATCATCATAATTAATAAAGCATGGAATCAGAATCAGCCCCCAAACGAGAAAAACATCAAATCAAAGCTTTGCTTATCAAAAATTTACATCTTCAAAAAAGACAACCTTGCACGAACTGCTGCCAAATTCTGACACCTATCATTTGCCTCTTCTTTACTATTCTCATCAGAAATGCTGCCATCGATAATATCCCCACACAAAACGATACCATCTACGCTGCTCTTCCTCTCATCTCTAACAAACTAAACGACTACTTCCTTATTGATCAGACTCCTGAAGTGGTCTATCGAGAAAAAGAACAGTGGATTCTTTTTGAGGTTGAAAATCCCTAAGATATTGCCTTTGTTGGCAACAGGCATGCCAACAAATATTCAGGCATGCTTTCCAAAGTATAAAACAGCTACTAATACTATCAGTATCTGAACAACTCGATATATCCCTACACCTATAATGACTATGGCATTCCTCCTATCTTTGTCCCTGCTAAAACATCCCTCGGACAGGAGCTCTTCGATCGTTATGAATATCTCAACAATGATACTTTCTATTCTATTCGGTAAACAACCGCCCCTCAACATCTGCCTGATGGGGCTGTCCTATTTCACACAGCCAACAAAACAAGACTGGATGCAACAATCAGGGTCAAAGATATCAGAGAGTTGACGTTTTACAGGCCCAATGGCATTTCTTAAATTTTCATGAGAGCCGATGTAAATGAGACTTCAAAATATCACGCCTATTTCATCATTCCTGAAGGTTTTCTGAGTGTGATGGATATGGTATCAAAAGCCTTCATCAAGCACACTGTAAACAAAAAAATCACGTCAGGATACACCTACATGCCTTTCTCCGGAGAAGGATCGATATTTATTGACATGCTCATCAACACAATTGCCACCATAGTCTTCCCTCTAGCACTTAGTCTCTTGCTCCCGGTTTTTCTATATCTGGTTGTTCTTGAAAAAGAAGAAAAACTTATCCAGATGATGCGTATGAACGGCATGAGCATTATCAACTATTGGTTCATCAACTTTTTGTACAACTTTCTCATCAGTCTTGCCACCAATATTGTTTTCTATTTGTTTGGTTACATATTCCTGGATATGTCCTTCTTCCATAATACATCTCCACTGGTCTTGGCTATAGTCTTTCTTGGATGGATTCTTGCACAAATCGGTCTTTCAACCTTCCTTCAGGTCTTTCTCTCCTCGAGCAGGGCTGCCAACATCATTGGATATCTGGTGGCCATCTGGACCAACCTCATTGGAGCAACCCTCAGTGTAGCCATGTTCCAATTTCCTATTGAGCAACCTATAGGTTTCACAATGTGGCCTACTTTTGCCTTCACTCGGGTTTTCTACTTGCTCTTCACATACTGCAGTATGGATCAATGCATCAATAGTCTGAGCGCGCTAACTCCGTAGATGATTACTTGCATTATCATTCTTTATCTTTCCTTCCCAGTATTTTCTCTTCTAGGCATGTATCTTTTCGAGGTCATTCCCCAATAATTCGGAGTTTCCAAACCACTTCTCTTCCCTTTCCACTTCATGATGGACTGTATCAGGAAAAGATCTCACAAGCATCATAAAGACATACAAAGTGAAGAAGAGTATGATGAGATAACCAACAGTGATGCCACAATCTAGCAATAAAAGGAAAATATTGATGAAATTGATGACTACTCTGACCATCCACTTGTCATTGAAAAATTGACCAAGAAATATGATAATGGCAAGCTGGCAGTTGACAGACTTAATTTGATGGTTGAAGACAGGAGTATTTTTGGATTGCTGGGACCAAATGGAGCAGGCAAAACCACACTTCTTTCGATGATTACTGGTATTTTTGGGCCAACTTCTGGGAACGCTCATATCAGCGGCTACAGTATCAGTGATTAGATCGATCTGGTTCATCTGTAGATGGGAGTCTGTCCTCAGTTCGACATTCTTTGGCCATCTCTCACTGTAGAAGAACACCTTTATTTCTATGCCAGGTTGAGAGGTGTCAGCAGCAAAGAATAAAACAAAAAAGTCAATGACACCCTCAAAGAGGTTAACTTGGTGGAATGGAGGCACTCAAAAGTTACTCAACTCTCTGGTGGCATGAAGAGAAGACTATCTATTGGCATTAGTTTAGTTGGAGATCCAAGAATTGTTTTCATGGACGAACCAACAACTGGTCTCGACCCTGAAAATAGACGTCATTTGTGGGAAGTTCTTGCCAACTGTCGATAAAAAAGGGCCCTCTTTTTGACCACCCATCTGATGGAAGAAGCTGAAATTTTGTGTGATAGAGTGGCTATCATCACAAATGGTACTCTTAGGACAGTTGGAGATGTATTCAAACTGAAAGAAATATATGGGCGAGGATATTTTGTTTCTGTCAGCATGGAATTATCTCGGGAGCAATTACAAACAAGCAATTTTGGTTCCTCCTATTAAAGCAATCATCTTAGCCTTAATGATGATTACGACTCTTCTGACTCATTTAGGCTTCACAAAGGAGAATCTGTTATGACTGACAGCAACTATGAGCAATAAATTGAGACAAAGAAGCGCCTTATCTCCCAAGCCAGCATTCGAGACAGTCTTCTGGAAATTTTTGCTCCAGCAACAATTGTCAAGGAAATCGGAGGAGTCATAAAAATATGTGTTGCAGAAAGCAAGGTATCTGTCATCCTGGAAGAGCTGAGAAAGCTCAAAGAGAAGGAAGATACGAATTTTGAGTGGTCAATCACAGACAGCACCCTTGAAGATGTATTTTTGGAGGTTGTCAATAGGTACGATCTGCAAACCAAGGCTAGTCTGATCGACTCAGTCGACCCAATGTGATAGTGTATGTATGAAGCTATTAAAATTGATCAATAATCAAAGTTCATTGTATGAGATGAAGATGAGTACAAAAGTAATGTCATCTATTATTGAAGAATTTTTGTTCCATGATTTGGTTGCTAGAGTCATCAGATGATCAGAAGCTTGCTGAATCTGTTTCGCCTAATAATAAGGAATCAAGCTCTTGAGAAGCGCCTAATTTGATAAAAACTAAAACACGCCATCTGAAGCTATCAGCACTATTCGATCATCTTGTGTCAAGTTGAATTCTAAATTCACAAAAATGTACCTTTGATCTCAGGAATGGGACTTACTCCAACCGAAGCTCCCACTAAATCGCCAAAGCTTCGAGTCATTGCAAGCCCTGGTACATTGTCTCCTTGAACCCATACTCTTAATGGTCCGATCGGCTCACCAAATTCGTCCTTGAATGCTTCCACTCTTCCTTTCATTTTTATGATTCTTTCAGCTTCCTTTTAAAGACTTGGCTTATGGTCAGTTGAAAGAGGCACAGCATCCCAAACACCAGATTTAAATCTCCCAAGAATAGCTCTACTATCCCCGACATTTGCGCAGTACAATTTATTTTGATTAAAGTAGCAGCTGATAACAGTCGAACCAGAAAAACTGAGGTCTATTCCACTTTCCTTCAATAATTTTTAATAAACAGTTTAGTAGGCTCGAATTAAGGCTTATTTAGGATTTCTGTCAAGATTTTTGCAATTTGCAACAGCATTAGGAAGTGCATTTTTGATATAGGCAGAAACATGATGACCAAGTGGTCCATGTCCATCACAGACTGAAAAAAAATGTTGCCATGTGTGATTGTTAATATTTGGGTTCACGACGTAGTTGTCTTGATTGACTTTTCCTGAATTTGTTGGTATGTATCCTTTCTTTGTACGATAAGAAAATCTCATTATGTACTCAAAAAACTATTCCTCTTTTGGATCAGCTTTCTTCAAATTTTGACCTAGTAAATCCAGCAGCCCTCCTGATCTTCTAGGGCGATGAGAAGCATCATGTTCATGATTTGAAGAATCTCTTTTGTGAGAGTGATTGGTGCCTTGAGGAGTATTGCTGTTGTACCTGGTAGTAGCAGGTTGGTAGTCTCTGAAACCTTTTTAGTCGTATTTCCATGAACTTCCTCTGTAAAGTCTCCCCTTTGAATGTTCATATTTGTTATTATCATGCAAAGCTATCCCGGATTGATGCATTTAGTGATGTTCACGCATTGAATTGACTGAAAGTTCTTTTGGCGTTAGATGTTTGTTATGGCTAGAAAATGAATTATGCCCGTCCCCTAAATCTATAAATTTTTACTTCGATGATCTAAATAGCTTTGTACTTTTTGTGTTGTAAAGGGTCTATGGACGTGACTTTTGGTGGGTCTTGGTTGAAAGTAGGCGATGGGTGTTCTTGAAGAGATGAAGTTATTTTAGGGTATTCTGGCAGCTGAAAATTTAAGATTATGAAAGTTCAAGTCTTGGACTTGACTTTTGGTACTTGCTTTGGCGTAGTGGGCCTTCTCAGCCCTGTCATAATATGAGCTTCTCCGCATGTAAATAATGTAATATAACAAACAAACTGACTACAATTATCAATTCAATAACACATACAGTAAAGACAATCATTAAAACAATCGATCAAGCTATAACTACTCTTCTCTTTTCTCCAGCTGGCCCCTCGTGTTTGTCAAGAAAGGATGGCTTTTACACTCCGGTAATGAGGCTCTTTCAATTGGGTTGACTTGTAACAAACTGTCGATAAAGTTTTGGGCCTCGGTTCCTATTTGTGGAGGATATATAACTTACCAGCTCCACCTTATCTTCCTCTTGGATCCCTTCATCTTCCAAGTTGATATTTCCTGCTTGAAGGGAGGAAAACCTGCAATGAGTTAAAAGGTCAGTACACCAATACTCCATAAATCGATACTTTCGTTGTATTATCCTGTATCTTTCATTTATGGTGACACATAGTCAAGAGTACCACAGAAAGTCTGATGCATCACATTATCTTGGATGGCTGCCCAGCCGAAATCACATACTTTAGGAACACCCATTATCGTGACTATGTTCTCAGGTTTCAGATCACGATGGATGACCTTATTTCTGTGAATATACACCAAGGCGTCTGTAACTTGGTCAACTACCTTGGAAGTTTCTTCTTATCCAATAGCTAAGGTTTCGATCAGAGATTTTTAGGCGAGTTCCATCATCAAAAAGATATGATATTCGTCTTAGAAATGAGCGTATAATTTGATGACATTAGGATGGTTGAGTCCATAGTGTATTTTGAGCTCTTTTATGAACTGATCCACCATATTGTATTCGATCAGAGTCGACTTGAGAATTTTCTTTATCGCACACATAAAACCAGTTTATTTATGCTGACTCATGAATACGTCTCCAAATTTGCCAGATCCGATACATTTCCCAAGATGAAAATCTCTTATTCTCAGACCCTATGTTGGCTTTTATTATTCCCAAGGCTTGAATATATTTAAAGGTTGGTAATAAAACTTTGGATAAACGTAGTTTTAAATTTCCTTTGAATTTTTGTTCCTATTATGAGCCTCTAACGGTTTGGATTCTCGATGTAGTCTAGCTTCGATAGCATTTGATTTCGAATGGGAAAGGTTATTTATTGGAACTTAATTTTCTTTGTTTTTACTGTCGGGTTAGGAAATATTGCTCTTCTCTTCTGAAAATTATTCAGTTTCAGATGAAGGTTTATGTAAGGCAAAGGAAAACTCTTCCTTGATCTTTTATATTTTAGAGAATAAAATATCGATCGTGGAGGAGATAGAGCTCATTGTTTTTCTATTAGACTCTCCGATTTCTTCTTCATGAGGAACTACCTGCTCACTATTTATTTTTCTTAAAGAGGCAACTTCTTCAAGAAAATGCTGAGGATCGGTCACCTTATAATCTGAAAGGTTCCTCTGTATTTGCAGTTCTTATTTTGTGGTTTCTGTCAGCTAAGTTTGGGAAGAACGGGGACTGAGCGTATCAGTGAAGGGCTGAATGGCTCTAAGTTTATCCTCAAAGGCGAGATGATTCATATGTCCGTTAAATATATAAATTGATTTGATAACAGTTATGAATCAGCAACATTTCTAGCAAAACAAGCTACAAATTCTCACCTGTAAAAAACAATACCTCCAATAGTACATCAAACAAATCGAGAACAACATCGCCAGTACATGGGAAGATAACCAGTCGATGAAACAAAAAATATAAGAATTATCACAACCATATCAGCAGCAAAAGATACAAGATAACCAAATTCATAAATTCAAGGTAGCAGAAAAGGAAAAGCTGAGAAAATTGGAAGAATTGAGTAAACTTATTCAATAATACAAGTATTTGTGTCAAGAGGCCGTAAATCAAAATCAGCAGCCATCGGCCACTCTCGACAATAGTACTCTCAATCGTTCCTGCACTGTGAAGAAGGTGAAGACAAGAGTGTTTTGCCAGCATTGTCAGCGTCATTTCTTTCCTCAGGAGTATTACATACATTGCAAGGAATACCACAACTAACCTGGCTATCTCACCCTCAGATCCTGAATTAAATTCTGATAATGCATTACTATCATGTAACTATAGTTTATTTATCATTTTGAATGATTTTTTTCGGCTTTCCAGGCAGTGATGTTATCGTGCATCAGTTGCATTATGGTGACAGAGTCAATGTATTTTGCCTCCTATAAATCGCTGATGCTTTCCAAGGCACTACTGAAACCTTCTTAGCAGGTCTCAATAGCTTTATCTGTGGCTCCAACGATGTCGTAATAAAAGACGCTTAGGTTCAGATACAAGGCCAACCTTCGAGGATCATAAGGAAACAGTTGACCTTCGCTTTATCTTTTCTCTTCTTTTCTTAAACCTTTTTCTTCACCTCTCAGCTCAGTGATTCCTCTGCGATAGCCTGATTAACATTATTTCTGAAGTCTCTTGAGTTCATCAGGGTCTCTCGCAATTTCACATAAATATCTGTGGAAGTCTCCTCTCATTTTGTGCAGCTACAGTCTGATGCACAGATAATTCGTCTTATTTTTGTCCTGTCTATCTAGGTTATCCACAGTCGCGATAGCCTATTGAGATATTTATCGAATTTCCTTTTAGATGTTTTCTTTGTAAAGCTGAATGATGGCAGCTGAGCGGTTCTTAGAGTTGGCTTCCTTGGCATGAAGCACTTCAAGTGCCCTCCATGCTGTTCTTCTAGAGTTGATCTTGCATTTATATCCACAACTTAGCAGACGCATTTATTCCTCTCCAAGCCATTTTTCAAGACTCCCCTTTTAAGATTGATGCAGCCTAATAGATTATTTCAGCCAGCGGACCATATCTTCGTATCTTTCAGTTTGTTAGGCCACTCTAGCCAGATTGAGTGCTTCCTTGCTCATTATTATATTTAAATGCCTCCCTGTTAAAATAGAACCTGCCAACTACAAATCACCACTCTAGAGCAACTGCTCAACCAATAAAGAAAACTTCATTTTGCTGAGGTTAAAAAGATAGAGTAGTCACTTGACTGTTTCACTCGCAACAAAAACAAATAGTGTGAGGAAATGCGAGGAGTGATAGATCGCTTGGCATAAAAGTTGGAAAAGTACAAGAAAAAATGCTGTTGCCTCAATGACAAGACTAAATAGTATCTTGATACAATAAAGACCCTTATCAAAAGAACTACTTTGCTAGAAGAATCTTTGGCGGCTTTGTAGTCCTAGAAACATGCATAGAAACAGACAGTTTTATAACAACTTAAAGTAGGAAGCGAGCTCAGACAAGTGATTACTCTTCAGTAGACGCAAAATCAATAGCTTAGCCTTAAGATAAGATTCCTTGAGTCGCAGATTCACTAGTTACAGGTAGAACTAGCTGACAAAGCTGAAGCTCTTGGAAGAATGAAAAACGCTGATGGAGTTTCATAAGAACAGCATCAGAGATAAATGACTCTTCTTCGATAAAATCTAAAACTTGAGTTCACCAGAAATACAAATGATTTGATCAGTACTCTCTCGAGCGGGCACTGGGAAGCCAATACTAAAGAAAATATCACAAGTCAAAAACATACAAATATTGCTGAGGAAGAGTTGATGACACTTGCTAATTTGATGGAGTATGGAGCTTCATATACTATTTTTGCTTCCAAAGAGCTTTCTTTGTCATATTCAAGAACCATAATGATGAAATGGAAACAACAATTGACAGAGAAAGAAAGTCTATAAGATGAAAATTAAGAACTGAAAAATATAAGGGAATAACTTGTCGAATAAATGAAACAAAAACTTGAGTATATTGAAGAAATAGTGGCCATGAGACAGATCAAAACTTTCGATATCGGTACTCAAACTCCTCGAAATGAAATTGCTGATCAATTGATCAATACTAACTCCCTTTATCGCATTAAACTAATTTAAATGCTGAAACTTCTGGGAATGTCTGTTCATTTTACAGCCTATGTCCTGAACATTTTGACTTATTGTCATCGAAAAATAGACTACCTTGAAAAAGCAACTCATGGAAATTTGAAGAAAATTGAGAAGAAAGGCCAGAATAGGTTCAAAGCAGCAGCATTGGCTGTATTGTTTGCATAAATCCTTCGGAAAAAGGTGAAGAGACAAAATCACAGTTCAAGGAATAAAGAGTTGTTGCAACATTCTGATGCTAAATGGGGAATTCTTCTAAGCAAATGCCTGTCTGATAAATAGAACTATACTCGCAGGAATCCCATCTTGGATCGACTGATGAATGAAAAAGCAAGAACAGGTAAGGAAGACGTCCTTATAACATTTAGCAAATTAGTGGGAGAGGAAGCAATAGGGTTGGCTCTAACCAGAGGAGTAAGCCAAGACCTTAAAACATTTGATATTCCTTTCTACTGACTTTATTATTTTTAACTGATATTGATAGGCTTTTGGTCAGCTGAAATTACTTACAAATATAATAATGAACCAAGAGATCACTACTAAAGAGTTGGAAGACGGCACCTACCTTCATACCTATCAAGTCGAAACATACTATCTCAACGAGTCAATTGTCAGTCCAGTTGCCATCAATAACGTCAGCTCAGAACCTCCTCCTCAGTTATTTGGAGGACCTTCTCTCGGTTAGTACGAACCTTGGAGACTCTCTCACTTTATTCAACCAAAAGATGCCATGGTCTAGAAAGGTGAGCTGGTCGAGCTCGCTCACGTTGAAAATAATAAGTTAGTTATTCATCCAAAAGCTCTGGATGTGTTCAGGAGATACTCATAAAACGAGATATCTTTTGTCGGCAATTATGGTCGATTCAACTCCGGTAAAAGCTTCTGGTATGATAAAATTTTAAACCTAAGTCAAATCGATGGTCATGGAGTACTCATTTAACTATTTAGTACGAAGCCAACAAAAGTAAACAAGGTATTTACTTCTGGAGCATCCCTTTCACAAAAGGAAACCTCAAATTTTTCTTACTTGATTTTGTTGGTTTTGAAGGCAAGGAAAGACTATCGAGAGCTGATGAAGTCCTCTTGGACCTATAATTATTGTTGGCTGAAAAATTTGTGGTAGTGCCAGAACCTGAAGACGAAAACCTGTCTATTTTGCCAGTTGCCTACGATCATCTCCTTGGAAGTCAAAAGAGGTTCACTGACAAAGGAGTGGTGGCCAATAAGTTTTCACCTTATTGGCCAAATGAAATATACACTCTTTATCGATCAACAAGACCAGTTAGGAAGGAAATTGATAACATCGGTGTTCTGTTTGAAGTCTACAATTTTTCCATTCTTCATGATGCTATGAATCCTGGTGCTCAAGGCAGCAAAGTTGACCTGGGAAAAAGCACAGTCCGAGACCCAAATGAAGCAGCACCTCTGAATTAAAAATATGTCAGAATGACATCTATTGTCTTCCAAGATATTTATGAAAAAATGAAGGGGAAAAAATACGGCGGAGTCACCTTTAGTGGTGACAATCTTCCCAGAATTCTTGAACAGGCACAAGTAACCATCAATAATGGTGAGGGTGTCAAAGTTGATCAAATGTACATATTGTTCTACCTAGATTCAAGGGAGTCAGAACAAATATTTCTGAGGATACCCTCATCAGAGCCAAGCAACTCTTTTCGAAAGAAGTTAAACCCATTCGATCGGATCCTCAGCCAAAACCGATAGATTCTCTTATTGAAGTATTTGAAAAAGGAAATGCAGCTGCTTTTGGATACTTGGACAATGTTCGTATGAATAGACAAGATAAGGATGTTCTGTAAACAAAGTTGAGAAAAGAAATAGATTAGATTGAAGAATAAATTCTTGAAGAGAACAAAAGAAAAACCCACAGTCACTACTCTCAAGCTCTTGTCGCTGGTTCAAGTCCTGATGCTCAAGTAGCTTATGCCAACCTGAAGAACAGCTATCTGGCAGAAAAAGAAAAGAACCATTTGGACCATAATGACACAGAGCCTGTAGCCAGACAGCTTCGAAACATTGCTAAAACAGGGCCGACCAATGCAGCAGGTGAGACAGCTATCATCATGACTCTCAAGAAGTTGATTGAAGATAGACAGAAAGAGCTAGATTAAACAAAGACTAAAAAAGCAAGCAATCCTGAAGATATTGTGCTTTTGCCTCACAATAACAAAATGGCTGAAACCAGAGATATTCTTGAAAGTAAAACAATCCAACTCAAAAGCGCTTTGACAGATGAAAAAAGGCTCATGGAAATGGATCCATAAGGTAAGCAAAAGGAGCTTGAAATATTAAGGTCCAAGCATGCATAAAACGAAATAGCTCGATCAAAACTAGCTCAAGGAGAAGCTCACCCTCAGGTCTTATAGCTTTAGGAGGCCATTCGCAGACAAATAGCAAAAAATCGTCAATACTAAGGCGGAATTCAGACACTAGAGAAGAGTTTCAACACTACCAGGTCTAATAGATCCCAAATCAGGGACGTAAAAGATGAAAGCATCAGAAAAACTTCGGTGCTCAAATGATTTATTCCTTTTATTATAATTATCCTGATCCTCAGTCCTGATGTGAATAATTTTATAACAAAAGGTAACTTCTGACATGTCACAATTGGACCCGAAGCCCAGACGACAACGGGCGGTAAGTGCAAAGCCTAGTCATGAGCGCAAAAGACCGTCATCAGGACATTCGAACAAAAATGTCAACAAAGTATAGTTCATCTAAAATATTTATGGAGGAGTCATGAGTAGCAAACGAACTTTCAAAGGTCATCCACGTGTCAGCTTTAATTTTGGAGAATAATTCAACGCAATCAACACAACAAATCGAGGCTACAAGGAAGTTGAGCAGCTGATGGAAGAAAATATAAACTTGAAAAAGGAAATAAATAATATGAAAAGAGAGCTCTAACTGCAAAAAGGAAAGACCTAGATCTTCAAAAGAAAGAATAACGAACATAACAAAATTCTGAACATCGAGTTTGAGAAGGAGCTGTATTGGACAGGAAATAACGCTAACATGGTCAGAGGAATCAAAAGTCAATATGAACTCATCAAGTAAAGTAACTATCTTGTAATTCAGAATACAACCAGAAATGTAAAGAGTATGATGATATGGCTAAATAACTTGAGGCTTCTTCAGCTCGCCAAGATAAGATTTATATCGAAGCTCTTGAGACAGACAATCAAAAGCTTATAAAAGGATTGGCCGAAGCTGTGGAAGAAATGAAAATTTTGGAGCATGGCACAATTAACTCAGTTGTCGAGGAGACCCTTGAAAAAAATAAGAGATGGAAATTTTAACTGAAACAAGCCAACTAGAATCTTCAAGGTCAAATAGAAAGACTTCAGGTTGATACAAAAACTTTACAAGAAACTATCTAAACTCGAGACAAAAAGGTGAACTTTCTGGAGAAACTCCTAATCGAGAAAGATAATGCTGAGCACGCAGCTAGAAAGAAGGTCAAAAAATTATAAAAAGAGAAGCAATAGTTGATAGACAGCTTCAGTCAGTATCGCAATTAAAAGGAAAGCATCGTATCAATCTTGGAAACAAAAGTGGAAAGAATCAAAGGTACAGCATAAAAACAAGCATAAAGGTAGATACTCATCTTCAAAAATCAGTTGTAATAAAAAAATGAGCTTATAGCAAAATTGGAGAAAGAGATCGCATACTTGACTACTTTGCTGAGCTATTGGAAACCTCTCGATGAAATCAATGAGTTAGTAGCAGCCAAGATGCTAAATCAGAATAGCATGGCCCCCGAAGACAAATAAATTGCCTTAGAGTACTCTATCGGTTCAACAATGATGAAATTTGCAAACTCTAGCCGTCACCAGAACTACGCTATGATTTCAGAAGACAACTAGAACAAGAGCATATCTCACAGTATCATCAAAGGCAGCAGGAGAGGTTCCACAAATGCCAATAATATCCTTGAGACCAAAAACATCAGCGAAATCATGACAAAAAGCATTCACATTCCAAAATAACCTGAGCATGAATAACCTGCAAGAGTTCAAATAACAGCTGATAAAAGATATTCATAAAACAGCATCAAATGCAGAAAGATTCATCACAGTTAAATCACAGGTATCTGCCAGACTCTCAAATATAGATTTATAGGACTTAACGTGCCAATCGATGAGGTGAGATCTCTGTTTGATTATCAGGCCGATTAAAGTGACATTCTCATGACTCCTGAAGAAGAAGAATGGAAGGAAAAGTATATCAACATGGAATAAGCTGAGCATATTCTCTCAACAAATAAAATATTTGGACTTAATAGAGAAGACGCAACAACCTTAGCCAGGTACCTCATCGAAGACAGTCAAAACGATTTTGTTTACTGTGACCCAGCAAACTAAAATCTAAGGACAGTTGTTAAGTCGATCATGAAAAATGTTGTTGGATAATACGAAGTATTTTAAAATCGAGAAAAGGTCATAAAGGAATCCGATATATTGATTGAAAAATATCAAACTAATCTGGAGTCAGCTCTGGCTGCCACAGCACCCAAAGGCATAATTTCAAAGAAAAAATTGTTGGAATTATTCATGGGTCTGGGAATATAACTGAGTCAAGATGTGGAACTATACTTATTGGGAAAATTGGTGGTCCGATCCGAAAATTTAGATCGTCTGCAATACAAGGTCATTTTCGAGAGGTGATGAGGGTGTCATATTATACTAATTTTTTTATTATTCTATTCTATAATAGGAAGAAAGATGAGCGATAAAATTCTCTTTTAGCAAATTCGAAAGCTTGTAAAATAACAAAAATAGAAAAACACTCTAAACAGCCAGAATGATGATTTTGCACAAGAGTACTGCAGGGTGTAAATGTTAAAAAAGAAGCAGTTGAAACCTCGAGAAGGTGGAAAGATCAACCATCTATTCAAAAATTTCAAAGGAGTAGAGTCTTTCATCAATATTATGGATATCATCAGGAATTTACCCATTGAAGAAAGACAAGAGTTGTATGGAGAGGATGATCCTGTCAAATAAACAGCCCCTGAAATCATTCCCAAATCAATTCAAATTAGAATGAAGGAAAAACTCGGCCCTATTCTGAATCAAAAATACGAATAGTAAGCGACAAAGAGGAACAATCTGATTCAGGCCCTTCAAACAGAGATAGACATTGGCAATAACATGACTTATGAAGGAAGCGATATCATTAGAGCGATGGAAGCCACCATGAATGGTGATGCAAGTAACGATAAGTTAGAGTTGATAGATGTTCTCAGGAAGGATATCAAAAGCAAACAGGTTTACTTCATCGAGAAAAGATTCGATGATGAGATCAAAGATATTGGAAAAATACCAACTAAAATCTAAAACACTAAAATTTTCCATAAAATATGCTCCTATTTGCACATGATCCTTGAACAAGAACATAAAGAAAAGTGGGCCTCGAGACAAGATAAAAAACTCCGGGAAGCTCGAAGACAAACATCAAAGATACTCAGAATTTCTAGGAGCACCAAAAATAGTCCAGAAGATAAAAATAAAATGATAAGGACCAGTTGCAATAGATTTTACTCTCCTTTGAAAGTACTCTAGGAAATTAGAACTCCTCAAATGAAGGCATCCGTCTCTGAAACAGACCAACTTCTGAGTATCAAGCGTGATGATCTTGAAATGACTTGTAAGGCATTTAGAGAAGAGAAGGAAAACAAGTAATCTTTTAGCTAAAACAGTAAAAATTTTCAATCGAGGAAAAACTTTCTCAAATAAAATTTTACTTTCAGAAAGAGAAATGTCAAGGCGAATCTCATGGCTAAGATCAATTAATTTGTGGATTCTGTCAACAATTAAGAGAAAAAGAACGTCGAGGTCAGTAAAAAATATGCCAAGGCTTTGCAAAGCTTATCTTAGGAGTCGAAAAGCTCGTGGAGCAGATTTTAGAGATAATAAATCGCCCAAAATGAAGACGTTGAACAAATGAAAAAATATCTTGATAACACACTGAGCCGAAACAAAAAAGATCTCAAGAAATTTCATCGGAGGTGAGCATATTGTCCTATTTATTAGTAATTTTATTCCATTTTATACTCACTTATTGCAATAAATAAAAGAAAACCCATGATAAAATGAATATCAAAATCGAGAAGTTTGGCTGTCTGTATCATCCAGAAGTCTATTTTCATGAATCTTAGCAAGAAGACCCTCGTAATTGTCAATAAGAATAGAGTGCTCCACTTCGGAAGTCTTATCTGTCATAACAGTCTCTGCTTTTCTCATCTTCATGCAAAATATGCTTTACTTGGCAGTCCCCTTTTGATTGAAAAAGAGAGAAGCTTTTTACAACTCTTTTAATTTTTGATTGCTGACAGTCCTATTTGTAGCAGTCATTGGAGTGGTAGGAATATTTTTATCTTTTTTAACATAGTTTTCTGTCATTGTTTGGCTGAGTTTATTTTTAGAGACCTTAGGTTTCATGCTTGATGCCAAACTCTAATTCTTTGTCTTCAAATCCTCTGATTCATTTTCTTTGAAAGCTGGCTGAATGTGAGCTGCTGTCGAGTAGAATCGATTAATTTTAATTTTTCTATCAGTTTATTAGTTTTCATCCTTACTGGGGTAGATAGTCGATCGGACCCGCTTCTTTAGTGTTGGAATTTCACTTTCTACCAATGAGTTGTTGTCATATGATATGGATGGGCTGAGTTTTGCTGTTGAAACAGTTGGGCAATATAATTCAATTTCCTC
>Ga0100402_1000871_pt1 | contig 35264 bp, 36 predicted proteins | sample CryGeyme20150102_FD_80419 | JGI IMG/M metagenome (GOLD analysis project Ga0100402, IMG submission 80419) | Groundwater microbial communities from Crystal Geyser aquifers in Utah, USA - Crystal Geyser metaG 2015-0102 | ecosystem: Environmental > Aquatic > Deep subsurface > Groundwater | place...
AAACTATATACAAAATGACATGTCCGTCGTTTTTGTCATTTTTTTTTATTGTATCAGCTTATAAATTGACTCTGCAGTTCAACTCCATCTCAGCCTTATGTTAAGTCTAATACATAAAAAAACCGTCGATATAAATGGAATATGTATGGAAGATATGGTTAATCAGTCGCTATTGCAAGGAAAGCAAGAGGGGTCATATTTACTCTTCTTTCGGTCACATTTTTCGCATTTATATATCTTCAAGTCACAAGCTTTCACTATGAATGGCAGCCAACATATGGGCCACAGTCCACACAAACCCATCGCCACACACCATCCACACTGTGTGCCGCTGGAGTAGTTCTCCACCTTTGTTGCAGTTAATTTTTGACAGTTATTACAATGGTCTTCTTTATATAAAACGTCGCCATCATTTTAGGCAACTATTTCTTTGACTGTTGGAGTCTTAATCATCCCGTCTTTTGAAGAAGTCTAAGTAACTAATGACATACTTATTCAGCAGATATAACTCTGACTCTAGAATTAGCCCTTTGGAGCACAATGGTGCTTGGATTAGAGGATTACACCTAAGAAACATGTATCTCTGCTTCCAAATTGGAAGAACGCCTTCTTGCTTAGGAAGGTGGTTTATTTAGCTGCTCCTTGGGTAGAAAATTGCATGTTGGCTTGATGTACTAAACCTCTTCTCCCTGGCAGCTACTTTAATTCTATTCTCTGATGGCCAAAATAGGTTGTACGTATTTTCCGAGACAATTTGTCTGCTACTAATCGAGATGCTCGATATTCGAATTCATATGGAATTCCATTATAAAAGAGTATAAATTTATTGAATATATCAGATCACCTTTCATTCTAATAGGCCACAACATTGCTTGCCAAAACTTTAATTAAAGCTTGAATTTTTATATTTGAATATTTCAAGGAATATTCAATGAAAGATAAAAGAATCATCGGATTTGATGTCATACTCCCAATTAAGATGTAATACAGTTTAATTAAGGCATGTATTATCAGCAGTTGTACAATCTGTATCAGAGAAGTCTGAGTCAGCAGACACCATAGTTATTAGTCATATAGCTTTCTCGTTACAACACCTTCCATATACATACATACATATTAGACCATAAAGATCACGGGTTACCGGCTTGCCACGTTTGTGACCCCAGCCAGTAGTATCACCTTCCATATATTAAAATTATAAATAATCCATCGATGGGACCGGTTGCCAGTTGCTGTAACACCAACCTCTTCGCCGAGCTGAAAAGATAGTACGGTGAGAAGTTCACCAAGCTAATGATCATTTAGAAGATGAAAGAGTTCATCATTTAGTACTTCAAGATCATCATCAATAAATTCAATGAGGTCTTTGTGCAGATCAAAAACAAAATCATGGGTGTTGTCTCAGGAAGAAAGCAGTAGGTTGAGCATATCTATCAAAATGCAAAATCGTAAGCTGAGAATCGATTACCAGGGGGTATTAGTGCCCTTGAACAATTGAGAGGACAGCCGATCGCAGAAATATCAGGATACAACTAACTTCAGAAAAAAATAGATTCCATTCAGGAGCAGGCCTTTTCCAGAGCTGATTAAGAAAAAATACAGCTTTTACAGCATGTCAGTAGCAGACAGTTGGAGATGATAAATTAACTAGATCAGGAAAGACCAACTATTTAATACTACGACTCGCTTCCAACAGGCATCCAGACCCTTATCAGAAAATAGGCTGAGTCAGCTCTTGCGAATGAGCTTTCTAAAAGCAGAGAGTAGTACAGTCAAAAAATCAATGGTTAGTTCAATCCAGAAACCGCTCTTGAGCTGTTCACTAAAGTAAATCCCGATGGAGAACTCAGTATTTTATAAGGTCAAGCAGCACAGCTCATTCTTAGTGCTCTGGGACTGGGTTCAGCAGGCAATTACATCTAGGCTGGGCTGAACTTTTTTAGATGATATTAGCATAAGTCTTAAATGAATAAATGGGGATGATCACTTTTTGTATTTCTCGGGAAGGTTGTTTCTTTCTTGCTTGATCAGCTCGCATTGAACTTGAGGGTAGTAGTTTTCAAAAGGCACATTCATATACTTCACAAAAACATCCCTCAGCTCGATGCTGATTCTTTCATCTTTTGGGTTGCGTTTGATTTTAGTAGTGGAAAATGTACCTAAGTTAATCAATAAAAGTACCGACAAAGGCCACTCCGATTCCCTTTTCAACAGCCTGTCTGAATAGTTAGTAACTATCTTCAGAATCACTCTAATCTGAAAGGGGTGACAAATGCTCCCCTTTTACGATAACAGACTACTCTTGATTCAGTTGGGGTTATGTTTTCTGCTTTTGCTTATTTTATTGGGCCTACGATGATTTTGGAAGGTCCGAAGTAGGAAAATGAAAGATGCAGTTAGGCCCTTAATAAACCGCCAAATCATCTTCAGAAGACTCCCCTTAGTTTTATTCCTATTTCTCCTCAATTTTGCACTCCATCTTCGATTGAAACTCTGTTTGAGGCTCGCTGTATTCCTTTCTTTCCTTAACGAGGTCTTCTTCCTTGCTAGCATCTTCTTTGACCTTGAGGTGCTGTCTCTGCTGACCTGTTTCTTTCATCTCCAGGTACTTCTTGAAGCTTTCTTCGTTGATGGTTGGCTCCCTAACGAACTCCAACTTTTTGGCAATCAGTTTCTTGAACTGATCAATGTCATCATCAGTTATGTGTGACTTATATCTAAACTGTTTTTATAGCTGATCGGCGAAAGCATCAAGGACCTAGAGGTAGAAGCTTCGGACAGCCTCAGCATTTCGATACCTTTATTCGGCAAGAACGGCTCTGTGCATTTGGTGATGAAAGTCAAATATTAATTGCTTCGATATAGTAATGTGGGCGATTTGCTATATAGACACAAATTGTCAATTATATCGACAATTCTATGCAAGCCTCTTATTTTAGTTAATCGCTATCGCTTATATTTACCATGGTAATCATTGAATGTAGTCATATTGTGCATACTCATGATAGCTGGAGTTATCCTCCTCAACAACAAAACAAAAAACCATTCCTTTGAGAGGAATCATGGCAAAATGATCTTCATCATCTAAATATAATATTTAGCTATGACCGAGTCAAAAGAAATGACAAAACACTGAAAACAGGACATCCTATTAAAAAAAACCGATAGTGGAGTTGTCTATCTTTCTATCCACAATATCATATTATCAAGTCATAGTAAATAACATTTTAGTTGATATCATTTTTTAACACCTTTCTTGAACACATGATGCTGGACCAGTTTTTTTTGAACTTTGTTGCTCTTGCTTAAAATCTGATTAACTAGGGAGCTTGTGTTTTTGCGGCTCAACATTTGAAGAGGAGTGAGGTCACTTCCTATTCTGCTGCCAAATTTCGACATGGATATTGTTTTTTGAACAGAACTTGATCTCTTTTCCATTCTAAAGCTTTCAGGCAAAGGCTGGAAGCTGAGCTCCTTTTCCATTGGCTTGAACTATTTTTTGGCTGAAGATGGCAAGGTCTCTTCAAGGAACCTACTTAGCTTGGCCATCTCTTATTATTCTGGAATATCTTATTCGCTTTCCGAACATTCTTCCTCTTCTTTTTTTTTCTTCTTCTTGTGCCCCCCAAATTCCGAATCTTCTTCACTTTAATTTTCATGCTCGGATTTAAGATAGATCCCTTCTCCTTCCTCTTCTTCTCTCTGTTTCATCCACTCCATGACTTGCTCCATTCTTTATTGCCTCTGCTTCTCATCTTCCTCTATTTATAGTTACAAATCTTCGTGCTTCTTCCAGAACTCTCCTCGAACAATCTTCCTGATCTACTCTTTGTCTTTCATCCTAACATCTTCCAGGTACTTTCTAAAAGCTTCAAACTCATTTTCTTAATTGAGATCAACAGCGTTATCGATAAGCTAGACGAGATCGGCGTCAAGGTCTAACCCTTCATATTCCTTGTTTTCAGCATCGTAATTGATGTTCTTGATAATGTCATCATGCTCTTAGTTGTCTGAACCTTATTCTGCTTCGTTTTAGATGAACTGAGAGGCATACTGTCTGCCAGCTTCTCTTTCTTGTTTCTTCCGGGCTATCACCTGAGCGATTTTCCTTAGTTTCTTAAAATGGGTGAACTCTTCATTATTTCCCTCAACTTATTCAATATTTTTCATTGCAGCTACCTCTTAGTTGACTGACTATGCTTTCTCATCGACCAGATTGTTATCTTAATCAAGTGCATCAAGGAGGTATTGATCCAGATTGACATCTTTTAACTACTTCTCTGGTACTTGTTATTGTCTCCTTCTTTTACGAACTATGATTCCTTCCTCTTCAAGTTAGTGCATTTATCGTTCTTTCTCAGCATCAAACATTATTTACTCAGGAATGGCCTATGGCTGTTGTTATTGCTGAGGTGGATAAAGTTGGGAATTTTCTTCTGGTTCCGAGGGACGAGGTTCTCCATTGATATCGTTGACAAACTTATCGTCATCTTCATGTGCTTAAGAATGTCCCTCATCTTCATGATTTGACTAACTGGCTTCATCTTCCACCATGCATCTGTACTCATTCAGCTATTCGTTTTAATCTTCATTTTTTTCATCTCCTTCTTGAATGCTTTTCAAAAGATCCTCTTCATTTTCCTCTTCATTTTCCTCTTAGCCTTTGTCCTCATTGTTTTACTCTTTTCCAGCGTTCTATTAATTCTCATTGTCCTATTATTATAAGTCTCCGCATACTTTTTCTTCCTTTTCAATCATCTAGTTCATCTCACTATCTGCTTTAAAGTCCGATTAACTGTCTCCATCATCATCTGAGTAAGCCTACTTTCTCCTTTTCTCAAGTATTTTCTTTCTCGCTTCCTACAGCTCCTCTAAATTTGTCTTCTTAAAGCTATTTTTTAGCTCATCATTTGATATGTATTTTGACCTTCTCATTCTTGTTTGGTCTTGAATATCTTTGAACAGCTACTGTCTCGATAAACATTCTTTTTTTGCATTGTTTGCTGCAGATGAGTATGTGAGGGATTTAGTCTGTTTCAAAGTGAATGCGGCTTTCTATTAAACCTAGTTTGTAGCTTTATCCAAAGTTTGCCGAAGAAAAACCGTATTGTTGATTAGTTCAGCTGATCTTCCTCTAGCAATGTTTGGAGCCTTGATTTCCAAATCGATGTCATCATGATAATCTTGACTAACCATTGAGCTCACTATTCTGGCAATTGATTGTTTTGCTTTTTCCTGAGCTTTGCGTTCAAATTCCTCGTGATTGACTTCAGCTTCAAGACCTCTCTGCTTCTTGATGTTTTCAGCCTTGTTGAGGAAGGAGTTTCTATGGGAGCTTGATGATATTTTTGGTCCTAACTCTAACTCCAAATTTTCAGGGTGATTGACTTGCTCTTCTTACTTTTGAAGATCTATTTAGAGGTCCCCAAACAAACGATTGTTAACTCTGATACTATTCTTTGACTTACTCTTCAGAGAGTTCAACATGTCGAGGCCTCTGTCGTAGTTTCGATCACCTTCTTCTTAGCCTTCAGACTCAACAACTCCATGATCTTTGAAAGCGTTCATTATTTATTCGTTTGTTGGCACTTTAACCTTTTCCTTTTTTGACCTCTTCTTCCTTCTCACCTCTCCTGAAAAAGAGTCATCGTCAGAATAGTTTACCTCTGCTCCTACTCCTAATTATTAGAGCTTGAAACCTTCCTTATCCTGAATTTTCTGTTTGCGGCCAGATTTAATCAATCTTTTCTTTGGAGACTCTTCATTATCCTCAACTAGATCTGGATTCAAGTTGTTCAGCTCATTGCGAAGGTCGTCTTGACTATCACTGACACTATCGAATTCAGATGAACCGCGGTCGTCATTGTCAAATCTATCATCATCGTGCGATTTCTTTTTGGTGCTACCTTCTCGTTTTACTTTTTTTCTGGGGCCTGGGGATACATTGCTATTATCTCGATTGAGCCTATGCTTCTTTTTTTATCTGTGTTTCTATTTTTGTTTCTTTTTCTTTTTGTCCTTTTTGCTCTCCTTCTTTAACTTGGAAAGGCGGCTTAACTTGGGAGCCTACTCATCCTCTTGAGCATTTTAATATTCTAGCTCATTGTGAGATTCTTATTGGTCTAGATCGGGCTCTGCACCCAAATTCTTGAATAATTCAAGGGCTTCAATGTCAGACTCATCGGAGGGCAGACCTTCAATGGGGAGATTCATTAGTTCTTGCATTTGGAATCAAATAATTTTTCGCGCCGAGTTAATAATATGACTTAAAAATAGAGCCGACTTATCATTTTGAATTGATAAATCTGAGTATTTCGATAAATGAAAGGCAATATCACTTAGGCAAGCTCTCACACAATTCCCTCACACAGTGATTTCAATTATAGCTATTTTTCAAGCTTATTAATGTGGCATCGGCATATTTTCGTTCTTTTGTCTTTCAAAAGATCAATCAGCTCTAAAAGAGTAGCCTCACGACTCCTGAAGGTTTACATTTTTCCCTCTGCTATCTTGAGTTGCTTGCTCAGCTATTTTTTGTATTTTTTGAGCCGATCATACTTATCCTTCAGCTTGGCCATATTGATTGTTTCATCCACCTCAAAATCTAGCATTTTTGAGCTTTTGGCCTTTCTCAGTTGAGTTCGATCTCCTTTATTTTATTTTCTACTGCAGTATATATGTCCTGTCAGATCAAGGTTTTCTTTTTCTCTTGGCCCAGACGAAAACTGCTGCAGAAATAGTCTACTGTATTCATCTTGAAGATCTTCATACTGAGCTTTCAGAATTTAATACTCCTCAGAAAACATTGTTTTTTCATTAGGTGTAGGGCTGAGCCTCCTGAAATTGATTTGAGGCTCTGTTTGATAGAAGTCTTTTGCATATCGATTATTCCTGTATCCACTCATGATGTCAAGTTCCTCTTTGTATTGATTGATCAATAGTTATTGATGGAGAGCAGTTTATCGATAGATTTTAATCTCGTCTGATAGTTTGATATTTTTCTATACCAGGATCCGATTAGAACTATTCATTTCTTCGTAGAGTTGCTTGTAGTGTTTATCTTAATCAAGCTATTGTCGTAACTGAGCGGTCTGCTTGAGCAGTTATTTATTTTTGAATGTGAGATCTTTGATGACTTCCAAAATGTGTTCCATCTATGTTAGGATATATTGTTACTCTTTTGCGTTGAATTTTAATGCGATCAAACCTGAGATAGTCGACCTCCTCGTTTTATAGCTCAGAAACACGGTAGTTCATCACTTTGCTTTTAAACACAATAGAAAATAATATAGAAACTGAAGGCATTAGAATATCTAATCAGGTTAAAAATTAGTTGAAAGGAGTCCTCAATCTGTGATTGTCCTCAGCCTTTCGAAAGCTGATGTCACTTCTCTCGATGTTCAGCTACTTCCGATATCTGGCTTCAAGCTCCTTCATTTTCTGATTCGCATACCACTATCTCCAATCTTCTTCAGACTACCTTTGGTTAAGATGCTGATTTTAGTTGAAAGAACGTGTAATATTTGGTAGCTTGTAATAATCCCGCGAAGGACTTGAAGGAAGCTCTTATTCAGGGTTCGAAGAAGAGAAATTTGGATGATGATAATACGAAGGCTCAGGATATCTTACCTTGTAGCCCTTTTAGAAATGTAACCGAATCGGGCGAAGCTGTGAGCTAATTTACTAAAGCTCCTGTTTGTTGTTGCATATCTTCGAGGATTCATTCATGAGATCATAAACCTAATTGAGCTTGTATTGCAGCTCCTCATGTAACTCTTTCTGCCTTTTTTCTGCGCTTTATAACTGAGTATGATCTGAGTGCTATTATCTTTTAGGTTGCTAAAAATGGTATTTGTGCTCGTGTGACTAAGTTTTGATCCTTGAATTTTTGAATAATTCATAGGTTCCTTAAGTGTGATATCTATTATTTTTGTGCTTGTGATTTGTCTCTTCATTTAAAGGAGGAAGGGTTAAGGTTCTTTAGTGTCCTTTTCTAGACTTGAACCGACTGTTGCTTTAAGAAGGCAAATTATCAACGTTTCTATTCATCAAATTATCTGATGGAATGCTGAACTTCTTATTACTGAGAAAATCTATTCTTTCGCTATGAGCCTTATGACATTATTATAGCTGCTCGTAAAACTGTCTCTAGTACTTGGCATCTAATTATTTATTCTTCTGCCTCTATGTTCTTTTCCTCTCTTAGGCTTCCCTTATCTGGGCCAATAGTTATTTGCGATATTTCTATTGCTGCTGCCGCTTTTAACTCATAAGCTACTACGAATAGAAGGGAGAATGATGAAGAGGACGAACGCGATAGCTATGTCGTGATCTCTCGCCAATAAGAAGGATTGACATGCCAATAAAATTATATACATTGAATAAACAAAAAATGAGAATTATCAAGGAAGCCTGAATAGAGATAAATGTTTTAACTGTTTTGATTTTTATCATTTGATATTATTAAGTTAGCTTGTTTATACATATGGAGAGCCGATTCGCATATCTCCCAGTTGACTCTAATCCCAAAAAAAATAAATCCAGCAGCCTTTCAATACCTAATCTGCCTTCACAAAGCACCCACAAAATCAAGAAAGCTTCTGAAATGAAAGACTTGAGAGAGCGTATCAATCTCTTGCTGGATAGCAACGTGAAGGAAATAGGAGGAAATAAAAGAAGTGGTGCCCAATCAAGGTACTAATCCAGAAGTTCTCACAAGGCCAGTCGATCAGCATCCTTCGAGAAAGGCAGACTTTCATCTTCAAGAGCTAATTAAGGCATAGTCGAGTTGTCTCTGTCTACCAATACAAAGAAAATTGAGTTCACCCTTTCAGGTTTGAGAGCTTCCCAGCTTTACAAGTTAATTTCTTCCCTGAATCTAAAGAAAAGAAGCCCTGTGAAAAAGTTGCTAGTCTGATTGAGTCACATCTAATTTATACTATACTGTGTATAATATAATTGGTCTATTTATCAACAATGAATAAATAGAAGAGAAAACACAAAGTCCAAAGGTTCAACGATATCGACTATCTCGAAGAGCGAATCAAAAACGAGACACCCAAGCCTGGAGAATTCTTCTACGATTACAAGCTATAAGAAGCAGAGAAAGAAGAACAACTCATCGAGGAAGAGGAGTTCCATCGCAAATTTAAAATCAACTTTGCTGATCTCCCTGTCTCGCAAGGCACCATCAAGGGGCTCACCAATAGAAAATTCACAAAAATGACAGAAGTTCAGAGATGCTCCATCCCTCATACTCTAGCAGGGCGGGATATGATTGTTTCTTCTAAAACTGGCTCAGGAAAAACATTAGCTTATCTCATTCCCATGGTCGAAAAACTATACAGACAGAAATTCATTCCTTTGGATGGCTTGGGCGCAATAGTTTTAGTACCTGTTCGCTAGCTGGCCATACAAGTTTTCGAAGTGCTAAATTCTTTTACAGAGAAGATGTAGATCAGCGTGGGATTGATAATTGGTGGAAAGGACCTCAAAACAGAACAAGAAGGCATCAAACTAATGAACATTTTAGTTTGCACTCCAGGCCGGCTACTTCAACACCTTGAATAAACCTATGGCTTCGAAACTAACAACTTACAAATGTTGGTCCTTGATTAAGCTGATGTCATGCTGGAAATGGGTTTCAAAGAGCATCTGTAAACAATCATGAAATATATCCCCAGAGTTCAAACTCTATTGTTTTCAGCAACAATGACTAAAGGAATAGCTGCCTTGGCTGACATATGTACCTCTGAGCCAGAAAAATTGCTGCTTCAAGGAGTCAGTGCTCACAAGGAAGAGAATGTTGGCTCTGGAAGTCACTATGAAGCACCAGCGAAGCTAATGCAATATTATATGGTTGTTAGTCCTGAAGAAAAGATCAACACCTTCTACTCATTCCTCAAAAGTCATCAAAAGCAAAAAATAGTTGTTTTCCTTTCAACTTGCAAGCAAGTTCGCTTCCTTTACTAATCCTTCAGAAAATTCAAATTAGGATCGCCTCTGTATGAGCTCCAGGGGCATCAGAAGCAATCAAAAAGAATGGCAATTTACTTCACATTTTGTTAAAAGAAGCATGGAGTTCTTTTGTGTACCAACATAGCAGCTAGAGGCTTGGATTTTCCTAAGGTTGACTGGGTTTTCCAAATGGATGTTCCTGATCAGCCTGACATATATATGCACAGAGTTGGTAGAACAGCGAGGTACAGAGCTGAAGGAAAATCACTTATTCTCGTCAGTGAGCAAGAGTTGCCTCTCATTGAGGATTTAAAAGCAAAGAAGATTCAAATACACAAAATTACACAGAATCCCCAAAGATACTTAAGAATTGATTCATCCTTGGAGTCCATTTGTAGTGAGCATCAGGATGTTAAATATCTTGCACAAAGAGCTTTGATTTCTTATCTTAGATTTGTCTTCAAAGCCCACAACAAAAAAATATTTGATCTTCGAAAAATCGATTTGGAGGCTTTTGCTAAATCATTTGGCCTACCATCAGCACCTGTCATCAACTTCAAAGGAGCACAACAAGAGGAAGAAGGGAACGAGGAGGAACAACCTAAACTTACCAAAATAGAGAAGATGAGACTAAAGCAGAAGATGAAAAAGTAGGCTATAAAGGAGGCAAAAATGTAAGCAAAGCAAGATATAGAGCAGGGCTAATCAGAATAAGAATCAGAGTCTTAGTAAGAGCAACAAGTCGAGAAACATAAAGTACCTTTTAAGTCAGGTTTTTTCAACAAAGAATCAAATGATGATCTTTTAGTTGTCAAAAGAGTGGTTCGAGGGAGCAATGAAAAAGCTCCTCTCAGTGTCTCCAAGCGTCAGCTCAAAAAAATCAAACCTGAAGGTCACTTCGAAGGGAAAAATAAAATATTCTTCAATGAAGAAGGTCAGGCTGTCACTGCTGAAGAATATCGACGAAAAGAGAGACTGTCTGCCAATAGGGATGACATCGGCTATGACAGAATTCAACTACTGGAAGATAGGCTCTAGCGTCATAAAGGTGATGACGAACAAGTTGAAAAAGAGAGAAGAAAATTGCGCAGAAAGAAGAAAGAACTCAATAAGGAAATTGCCAAGCACAGTGGAGAGAGACAGGCTGTTCTCGCTAGTGATGATGACGAGGAAATAGATATCGAATAGGAACAGTGATGGTTTTGCTCAATATATTAATGTTCAATGCTTAAACATTATCACTCCATTTTTGTCAGGTGAGTCTACCTTGGCAGTTTGGTGCCTTACATTTGCAAATCAGCCTGTCGTTGACATCAACCTTGAACTGATAGTCATAAGTGAGCTCTTAGTTGCCGTAAACATCTCTTATTGTGTATATCAAAATGCGAGGCTTCCCGTCAACCATCTATATTTTTGCTTTGCAATTAGGCTGAATAAGCGAATAGTTACGTCGCAACTATGATTGAGGTATCTGGCCATGTTTCCGACGAATGTAGCATCTATGATCTCCGAACGAGTGTTGTTCTTTGTCAGCCCAAACATGTAGCAACCAAAGTGGAACTTCTTCTCACGCACGTCTGCCATCGCTTAGCTGATCACTTCCCCGATGTACTCAGTCACAATGGTACCTTTTCTGGTTGTTTTACTAAGAAAAAGGCCCAGTCTGTCAATTTTCGAAGGAGCAACGTAAACATCATTGGTGGACTCTCGAACCACAAAGCTTTATTCTTTTCTAAGGACAGTAGGATTGTCGTCAAGATCTTTTTTGATATCCTATAATGTAATATAGGGCTTCACTTGTTCCACCACTTATTATTGCTCTATCTGAGTCCGTTTCTTCAGGTAAAAAATTTACTTTTTGGTAACATTGTATCGGTATGTATTGACCTGCCCTTCCTCTTCTCTTTGGAGACTAAAAATACCTTGTCTTTGCCAGTTGTACTCGTCATATGTTTTTTTTACCGCTTCCTTTCTACCCTTCCTGTTGAAGTTGTCCAACTGCACTGTCTGAAGCATGTGGGTGAAATGGTTCGGCTCATAGAACATACAGAATGTCATGCTGAAACCCATGTAGTTGGCCAGATCTTCGAAGGTATGAACGTGAGGAGCAATACCTCTGATTTTGACAATGATGTGTTCTATCTCTGACACGTAGCCTGCCCACTCATTAATGTATAGTTGCCACCTGTCGTTTTTCTTCTCAAGCTTGATCTCATTATTACCATTTTTATGTCTCTTGAGCACTCTCCAAGATTTTTTGTTTTCACTTTCGCTCAAAATACAGGTGCTTCCTTTCTTGAGCACCACCTTGTTTTATTCAAATATTTTAAGACAATAATCAGACAAGTATTTGCAGAGCATTTAGCTTTTGGAATTTATATAGGCCTGATCTTCCTCCTTGAAGTAAGCCAGAGTTTTGTATGATACTATTTCGTTGTTTTCGTTAAATGCATTGAAAGTATCGTGGTGGTGCTTGTCATACAGGAGAGATTTTGAACTCTCTTCTTTGTATATGCAGTCAGGCAATGTTTAATGGTCAGAGTGCATCCGAAGATACTTTTCGTACTAATTCTGAATCATCTTCTTGTCAGAATTCCTCTGCTGTTCGGCGTCTCCGGTCTGACTTCTTTACCTGCTATTTTCCATCTCTTTGAAGTGATAGTAACTGGTCCAGAAATGCAGATAGCTTTTAAATCTTTCGATCTTGTTGGTATAGTAAATATTTTTTTTGCTTTTAGGAGATATGATACTGGTGATGATCTCTATTTTGATGCGATCTAGTGATTTGTAATTGAGATAGAACTATTCCTTAAAGTTGGTAGTGATCATGTGTTGATCGAGATGGATGTTGTCTCGCAATATGTGATTGTGGTTTGTTGTGTGGTTCATCTTTGAAGTCAAGTGTTCCAGATGGTACTTTATCTCGTAGCTGTTGGCAAAGTTAGAGGGATAGTAAATATTGTTGAACCATTTTGAACACATTTTGAAAAATTTCTTGCTTTGTTTCAGTTCTTTCATCTCACGAGTCTCTACAAATGAGACGCAGCGTTAATGAGGATGAGAATTTTGGTTAGCTAATTTTCTTCCTATTTATGCCATATAATATTCCTTGAACTAACTTCTTATTATTTTGCTATTGCCAACGGTCTCAATGATGATTGAGAAATTTCTCAAAAAATCATCGAAGTATTTCTACTTCTCAAGAAAAGCTGCGTAATTCTGATAGACCATTTATGTTATTTACTGAGGAGTAACTCTGATTCCATTTTGCTCATACAAAAATATAAAAACTGCCAGGTACTTGTGAATATTTCTCAACCTGATGGCCTTACCCTTGGTTTATCTGGTGAGAGTCTCTTTCAGAAGTTCGATGTTTTTGGGAAGCAAACAACATGAGTAGCAGAAGCCATCCAGCTTGGGCCACACTTCTTGGCTTCCATCCGTTCTGCTACCGAACAGGATACTCATCTCTTTAATCCTCTGTTTTTGTTCACAGTGCAGATGATAGAAGACATTGCACTAAGAGCATTTTTCGTAATTGTAGTAGCAGTATTATCCACATATTTTGCACCAATGAGTTCGAGTATTTGTATCCACGCATTTCAAACAATACTTATAGTACTCAGAGTATTCTCTTCTTTCTATTTTGGTCCCAGCAAAAATCGAAGATATTTTCCCTTCGAATTGCTTCTTTTCCTTCTCTCTCAAAACTGGACAACCGCATTGATAGGAATCACAAGCACAACCTTTCATACCACAGGCTGTGCACTATCTGTGTAGAAGGCAAATTGTTGTACAGCAGTAGGATTCTTTACAAGTAGGACATTCGTAAATAATAGGAGTTTTGTGCTCGGGGTGGTAGTAACAGACCTGAGTACGAATGGGCCACCAGGCTGAGGAGGCGATTCTGGGAATGCTGAAGAGGTTTTATATTTTGTGAGGTTTGCATTTGATGATAAATTTGAATTCGCTATTGGCAAAGTTATTCGTGAGGAAAAGTTTAGAGCTGAAGTACTCTTGTTCGACCCCAGCCACCATCAATCCTCCTCCTCGACGATCATTTTTCACCTGAATAACTGTCCGTTCACACAATCTGAAATTCAGCAAGTACGAAAGATAATTTTCGTAAAGGTCTTAGTAAAACTTCTTGCGTTGAGCTCGGAAGAGTTACTGGGGTTTTTCATTGACCAAAAATTACTCGGAGCATTCAAGTAAATGTTTCATTTGTTCTAGAAATTTTGATCCGACAATGAGGAGAATTTTGGCTCGGTAGTGGGGCTCATCTTTGGGCATGTTGAATGTCAGCGCGTTAGCAACGATAAGCTCAAGATCTTATTTGATGAGATTAAAAGTATTGGTGTCATATGCTCCCCCAACCGCCTTTTATCGCATTTTGAAAATACACATAGGTTCATATATTACCTCAGTATAGCCAAAAATATCCTCGTATTCGGCATCGTAGAAGTACTGGAATTAATCGAATATTTTCAGTTACTCAATGACCCACTTAATGATTTTCCGCCTGTCTTTGAGACGACAATACGGACAAGTATACTTGGATTTGTCTAAGGTTTATTTGTTCTCCTTGTCTTTGAAGTACTTGTCACATATGATGTGAATCCATTTTTTGCAATCACCGTTGTCACACTGAACCCATTTACCTCCCATCTCTTTCATGCACATGGCGCAATACTCATTGTTTTTGAAATCTTTGTGGCATTTGAGGCAGAATATGTTCTTGTCTTCGATAATGTACTCCTGGTTCTTGAGGCGGTTGGAGCACATCTTACACTTGAGGCATGACTAGCATGTATATTTGCCTCCATCCTCAGGAATTTTATCAGGAATGCCTTTGAGTCTTCCACATATCAGATGCAACAGACTAAAACAAGATCCACACTTCAGGTAGTTTCCACCAACAGCCATGTGACATTCACTGCAAGGCGAGCACTCCTCACACTCCCACACCATCTCATCGTGATCAGTCTCATATATATCCATCGCCATTTCATGTTGATCCTGACGCTTGATCTTCAAGTTTGTCACACACTCACGGTGGCAGAAGGCAAGGCAGAACTTGCATCTGAAGGCAGGAAGAGTGTCGATGATGTAATGGCAGTAGATGCATCGTTGTCGAGATATATTGACTGAATGAATATCCTCAAGGCGATAGGAGAGGCGTAAGGCTTCAATGAAAGATGCGTTCTTATAGTAGAAGTCAGCATAGATATAATTGATGGCTTCTTCCACAGTAATATGCCGACCTAAAATATAGTAAAATTTCTTCTCCTCCTCATTTTGCCTTGGAACAGTAAAATTTACCTTTAGCCGACTCTGCTCTACCCATCTCAGGATATTTGGTTCATCTTACTGTCTATCCTCAGTGATAAATCTGACGAGGACCTTCTTGTTTTATCTTGACTGATCACATCTAATTGGGATGCAAAGTTGGTGTTCCCCATTAGGATTTTCATATTTGCTGATGCGGTAGTAAGAGTGACGATCTTCGAATGAGTTGTGTTCGAGAGTTTTGAATTTATTGAGGGCTTGAATGTAAAGGTTCAGCTATTCAACAATGACCTGGAAAGGATTTTTCATGATGAGTTCATTGATTTCCTCAGCAGTAAACTATTACCATTTCAGAAGAGAAGATGTATGAAGACAGGTGCGGGGAGTACCCAATAAATGAACAGCCGTCTGTTGAAAATATGTATCTGAATGGCTTTAAATAAGCTGTGATACTTTATTTGACAAAAATTATGAATATTCCATTGATTTCTCCAACTACATTTCGCTTCTTTCAAATACTAACTCTTCCTTTGCTACTTGGAAAATTTTAAGCTAAGGTCTGCTATCACCATTGCTTGGTTTTCCTGACTCCTAGCTCACATGATGGACTTCTTCTGTAGAAATCATATCCTCAATATCTTTTCTTTATCCCAATAGAGGCTGAATCACGACGGCAGGCCAGAGAACATTATATTCTGATTGCTTCATTTTGGAAAATATTTTATGATCAAGTTCAGCTATTTATTTGGTTAGTCTTTGAGCAATTTAATATTATTGTTCTACTGGGGTCCGAATAAGAGACTATGGTGACCTATGTTCTGATTTAATTTAGGATCTAAACTAGGATTAGGGCTGATTAAGGGGTGCACTTGCTTTATCTTAGCTTGCCAGAAGCTATGAGTGTGGCTCCTCGACCATAGGTTATCCTTTCATCGAAATTTTATCTTTTTATTTTTATGGTATTTGACTCACGGAACTAATTGAACCTTCTTCTCCTTTATCTATTTTAACATTCCCATAGCTCTCTTTGAGTTATTGCAAACTTCCTTTAAACATCTTGATAAAGTACTAAAAATCCATTACAACAAAGACTAAAGACTGGGAGACTGCCAATATTCCTTAATCTACATTATTTATGCTCCGAACCTGCGGAGGCTTAGAAAACTGCTCTCTTTATCTACGTTGATAGCAATCATACTATATTATGAATTAGTTTTGCTTGCATTTTTTCCCAATTAGTTTCACATGTTTCAAATGGTGCCCTCCGAAATCTTTTTCATAGAGGATGCAGCTTTCTGGCAAATGAGTGCGATTGAGTCGACGCATGTTTTTATTGACCAGATAGTCTTCGCATATGAGGTGAGTGTAATTGATGTTGGAGTTGCTCAGATAGGCCATGAAAGATGGCTCTCCTTCGTATCGCTGTAAAGTGCGATTTTTTTAACGACTGCGTGATTCCATATATTTTGGTTGATTATGAACATGAGGGTGATTAGGGGCACGACTACTACGCGTAACGCGGCCTTTGATTTGATAACTTCTTAACAATTCCTTGTACTATATATCTGGGTTCATGAAGGGAGTACTTAAGTCGGGAAATTATAGATGCTCCTTGCTCATTCTTCAAAGCGCACTTGTAAATACAAATAATATGAAGCTCCTTTCTAAAGACTCATATACATAGTATAATCTATAAGAAATTTCAACAGGTTATGTACAAAGAATACCTTATGCCCGACGTAGTTCTCTTTGGATAGTTCGCCAACCCAAGTATCAAATGTCAGCAACCACATATATTCAAATAAGGATAAATAATCGTGCATCAGTCCGTCAAAAGGGCTATGGGAATGTAGATGGTCAGGGCCATTCTCGAGGAATAGGCATCAATCAGAAGACACTAACAATAATAATACGAAAGTTATGAAAATGACGAGGACTATGAGGATATTGAAGGAAGTGAACAGGAGTATGTCCGGGCGGGAATGCAACAAATCTACTAAAATCAACTTTAGGAAAATTCTGAAGACGATTACTACGAAGGGGAAGAGTAATAAAATTATGAATCCGTCTTTAACAAAGACAGCCTAGTTCACCCTTTGGGACACCAACTCAGAGGTATACAAGTAAGAGCTGATCTACTTCCCTATGAGTTGAGTAACATCATATCTCCTCAGGCCATCTAAAAGAAGAGGTCACAGTAGATACCTTTTTCTCACTCTACAGTCATAAAGAACAGATAATAAGAAGAGGAAGACTATGACGAAGAAGAGAGCTGGATTACCTAAGATGAAACTGAAGAATATGTTATCAACCAGCAGTTGTAGGAAGTGAGTGGGGCCTTCGGAGAGTGATTATTTGTTGTATACTGCTAGAGATGCCTCAATTGTATTGTAGGTTGAACCTGTTTGATAAATTAGTCATGGCGGGGAATGCGCAATTTATTATTTTTTAATTTCAAGTCACTGAATGAAGCACAATCAGCTAATCAAGGAATAACTATCAAGCAACATCCAGCAGGTTCTGAACGTCTTCCAAGAAATGAATAAGGTGCAAAGTGTGAGTAAAGTACAGCTGTTCGACTTGATCAAACTGTTCAAAAAGAGTCCCCATCAGTTTCAATAGGGGTGGGAGGTCGCCTATCTGAAAATATTTAAAATTTTCCACGAAAAGGCCAATCGAAAAATGCCACCCAAGTTCTAGAAACTTGCCACGGATTTTTTCGCATAAATCTTACCCGCCAATGATACAAGCGCGTTAGCATTCTATGATTACTTCGTGTAATTTCTTGCTGAGGCTGTTTTTTCAGCCATCATTGGCATCAGAGTCACAGCTGCCAGGATGTTGTTTCATTTGCTTAAGAACCATGCAAAAGTAGGTTCACAGACAGAGGAAAAGGTGCTAAAAGGAGTGTACTTCTTAATCAGACTCAAAATTTCAACCTACAAGCAAATTGGAATAAAGCTCGCTTCTATAATTCTTGGCTGGGAAGGGGAAATAAGAAACAAAATCGAAAATGAGCTCTTCAGAATTATGGCCATTGATTAGAACGATCAAATCAGAAGAATGACAATGACTAACATTTGGATAACTAGATAAAATCTTGATCAAGTACTCTTTCGACTGCGAGATAAAAACATTGAAATCAGAAACACAATTTTAAAGAAGTTAGTTGGAGAAAAATACAAACTAGTATAAACTACTCTCTCTCAGAGATATAAACTGTTATATGATGGCTATGGCTCAAAAGAGTCATCAATTCAACAGGATACGATCAAGTTCTTCCTCATGTTCTTTGACAGGCCTGATTCAGTCCACTCCTATGCTTAATTTGTATAACTCTTTCAACCTGAAACTCTCTTGGCATACCCTCACATTTACTCTCTGTTCGATATGCTAACTGTGGCCCTCATTGATGAAATCCCGATCAGTCAACTTACTTAGTTCGTGGGAAAATTCTGCAGTCATCTGAGATCAGTTGCTAAAGGAGGAGTCATGAATGTACCTATTTGGGAACTGATCTGGCTTAAAAATATAGGCAAATCATATAATAGTGAACTAAGGGCTTTGTTCGATGAAAATGTTCCTTCAGGGTTGGAACTGTCCAAAATTTTATCAGAATTAGTTCAGAAGAAGGATGCCTTTTCAATGTATGAATGTCTTCAGTTAATCAGGCACCAAAAAACAGCTGATGAAATGGGAAAGAATAAAATGTTTGATTCTCTCAAAAGAATGGTGGTAAATCTCGATTATTGGTCAATTCCCAGGTAAAATGGAGGTGCTAAGAATGATATTTACCCCCCTTTGACAGATGCAGATCTGAAACAGAAGAAAATGATGCTCAGCTATTTTGACATGCCTCCAATCAGCTGTTCTTTCGACTTGCTGTTTGAAGTAGGAGAAGCTATGAAATCGCTTTGGCCAGAACATTACTAAATCGAACTCAAACAGCTTATGGCTGATTGGAATAACCCTGAATAAAATACTCTCTTCAAAGACAAAGAACTTGCCGAGGTCAATATCCGAAAAGCTGAAGGCCAAGCCGATAGCCATCTCTTGAGTGCTCTGAGAAATAAAGTCGATATGATTGAGGAGGAAATCGAGAGACAAAACGCCAAAACAATAATAGTAATTGAGGCAGTTATGAGAATGAGGCCAACTGCTAGCATGGATGACTATATGTCAGTCATCAGAGGAGAACTAGGCAAGAAAGACCAATGCCAAGGCCTTTTACTGCTCGGCTACTACTGCCTTGAGGAACCTGAACGCATCGAAAATTTTTTACCTCTTTATTGGACTCACTTAACAAACTAATAAGTTGAGAAGTTGCCTTTGCTGATATCATTGAAGACCACAATCGACTTCTTTGTAAAATATGATTTCAGCTAATACACCTGTGAAGGAAAAGAATCAGAAGAGGAATTCACTTTCAGCAATTATCTCAAAAAGCTTCAGCATTTCGTTATCTCAAGTGATCCTGATATTCGCATCATAGCTATTGAAGGTCTGTGCAGATTTATTTACCACAATAAAGTTCCAGAGGAAAACTTGGGGAGCTGCTTCATGAGGATCTTATTGCTTTGGTGGGAAACCAGCTCATAAGAGGCCAGTGCTCGATCAGTTCATACAATTTCCATTTTTATGAAGCAGTTCATCTAAAAAGGACAAAGATAGGTTCGGAAACTCTCATAATGGCTCTGCGTCTTTTTTAAAACCCTCCTGATAGCTCAAAGATCAAGGAGAACAATAAATAAAAAGAAGATAATGTACAACTTGAAGGTTGATGAGTTTATAAAGAGAGCAGTTGTGGTTTCGATGACTATCCTTAAGTATCAGAAAGAGTCAAGACAAATCATTTGGAGCTACAACTAAGGAGGAGATTAGCTTGGCCCTCAATAACTCTTCATGATGTTTCTCTTCAAAAACAAAGAACTTCACTTCTGCCTTGACAAAGCTCTTTTTATATGTGATTTTAGTGAGGATGCACCCCTTGAAACTCTAATTTTGGTCAAGAAGCAAGTGGAAATGTTTCTTTAAAATTGCAACTAGAACAATATAAAGAAGGCTGAAACTGTGCTTAAGAAGTTAGAAGCTGATCTCTAGGAAAGGATACAGATTAAAAACAAAGAAACATTCAACGAAGAACTTCTAAACGGTCTCAAATAATAACTCCATTAGTATGAAAAGATCATCGAAGCTGCCAGTATTGCTCTTGAGGAGGAGCTAAGAAATGAATTAATTTTGATTTAAAATCATGATGCAGGTGCTAGTGAAGATTAGCCATAAATGTAGGCAGAGGAGGCATAGATTTAAAGCGATCTTGGATAGTACGATGAAAATTTTATAAACTCTCAGCAATAGTCTCGAATGGAAAAGGGTCCTGAATCAAGGAAAGTTAATCGAATCTCTGAGAGCGGTGAATATTAAATGTAGCCAGAAGCTGAGATGGAAGAATCAGCTCCGAAAAAGAATGTAAAAAAGAGAGGAAATAAACGATCCGCAAACAACGGCAGACGTGTAAAGATGGCCAAGGAATCAGATGCAGAAAACAGCTCCATGGTGGAAGAGGCCCGGTAGCATAGGATCATAGCAGGACGTACGCGTAGTCGGGTGAATGTTTGATAGTAGTAATTGATATCACAAAAGTCATTTATTAAAAATATTATGAGCTAATTCCTCTATACCTTCAGCTCTAAGCAGTTCAGCCAGGAGTTCGAGCCTTCCAAGGAGAACGACTCCCGTGCTGTTTCTCCTCGAAGAAATTAGACTAATATCAAACACATCAGAACGAAAAAATTAAAACGGTATGAAAAATGGCTTGAGCCCAAGGGTATCAGAAAGCATCTGACTGAGCCTGAGAACTAGTTTATAGGTCTGGAAAACATTACAAGCTAAACCTTGGTGAGGCTGAGCTAAAATTCGGCAGTTATACCTCCGCGTTCTATAAAGACCATTCAAGAAAACACCAGAAAAACAGCAGTGAGGTAGATAAAACTTTCGGACTGTCTGAGATAGCCCTTGAAAAGCTAAACAATATATCGAGGACCACATCGGATCTCCTCTTAGATAGACAATGAATAGTAATTAAACTAAAATAAAAAATCAATTGATCGAAAAAGGTGCTATTCTCTCAAAGATACACCCCTCATTCATTATCCGTCCGATCAAAGGAAACTACCTCGAGCTTTTCGGTGCAAAAGCATCTATCAGGAGCCCTCCTCTGCCCAGAAGAACAGGGTCATCTAGTAGGCCAAGTTGTACCTGAACAACACCAGAACACCCAAAATAATCAAGCCTTCCCTCGCAAAAATCAACGTCCAAATGATTAAGGTTATAAAGAGCAGCAGAGAGCTGGAAGGAAAGGAGAAACAGGAGAAGTAAATGAATGAGGAACTTCATCCGGTGACCCCAGCCTTTGGCGCCTTTTGATTATTTTTTGTGCATCATAAGACTACAAACAATATCACTGCAGCTGTTCCAGGTAGTTCCACCTATGCCAGTCCTCTCCTTCCTGATACACGTAGCTATGCTCTTACTACCCACCAACAGCCACGGTGATCAAGTTGCCAATCATCGACTGGGCCAATCTGAAAACTGGGCTGTCGAACTCGCATACTAGTATAGTTTATTTGATTTCGTAGTTAATGAATTTGGTCAGTTTGACTGTCCCATCCTAACTAAAAATGGAAATACCTCTGAACAACTGAAGAGTTAAGCTTCAATAGAACTGTTTTCAGACCATCTCTACTTCCACAAAATGGCCCTTATGGACTATTTGTGAGTCTTAAAGGCCGTCACTTGCTGATAAATCCGAGCATTCTCTTAGAGTTGCTCTTCAGGAATTTAGGATGTATGCCTCCAGACCTTGATCACATTATCCTTGGCTGCAGTAGCTATCAGAGGATACCCTGAGCGTTCCTCACCAACTTAATTCAAAGGTACTGGCCTCACTGATATTGAAGTTACTGAACATTCATGTGCAAAGAAACTGGAGCTGACCCAATTATTTTTCTTCAGTTCCAGGATGGCGACTGAACCATCACTGCCTGCTGAGAATAACTTGCAGCCGTAATCTGCAGGTGCCCACTCAACATGATTAACAGAACCTTAATGAAGTTCATGGTAAGCGATTTAGGTCCAAGTGCCAGTTCTCAACTGGAAGATGGCGACTTTTCTTTTGAAGGTGCCGATAGCGATGGCATCTCCAAAGGCTGGATCTGCCCAAGTAATCTTCCAAACTGCTGCTTCATCTCTGAGTATTAAAAGGGATACGCTCTGAAGGATGCAGTTCTATTGAAATGTTCGTTGTTGCGTTGATAGATGAAGACATAACCATCTGAGTCGCAAACTGCCAGCTGGGTGCCATTGTGATTGTACTGGAAGTCGGTCTAGATCGATAGAGGAGTACGATGGGTGCGGTTGACTCAACGTGGATTTTTAGGAGAGGGTTGACCTTACTTTCCACTTTGCCACGCATTGATATCTCAGATTAGAATTACACATGGAATTCATCAAATCTACTAATATTACTAAAGCATATCATTCGTGCTTGTCCTACGACCTCAACCTCGACGAATACCCATATCATTGAGGCGGACTCTGTGAGCTCTTTTCTTTTGAGGTTGATGATGAAGGATTCGTAGTTCGTGCTCATCGTAGGGATTAGGAAAATGGTTGTCAGGGAGATGCTGCTTCTTTGCGTAATTACGGTTGAGAAGCTCGTTGTGATAGCTCTCTTCCTCTAAATATTCAATGCTGGTGGGCTAATAAAATGTCTGGTGTCCTATAGTTTCTTAATCCATTTCAAATATGAGGGAATTTCTCTTTTTATGTCTGTAATGAGAGTCTCTCCCAATATTGCTATCCAAGTCTAGATCTTCGACCTCTAAATCTCTAAGTTCACTTTCATAGAGAACTTCTTTGTCCCTAAGAAGGTTCAGCATACTTTATTATGTCTATTTTGGCTGGTTGTTGGGTTTTACTCTCAAATTTTTAGGGGGTTTCCAGTAGAGCCATTGATTCATAAAGCCAGAATCCTGGACGATTTCTCGATTTGGTTTGATGCTTGAGGCAAATCTACGCAATTTTTCCTCTATTGATATCTTTTTTCCCTTCCTAAACTTACCCCTCTCAATGTATTTTGCGATCTTTTTTTTAGAAACCTTAGGTACATCCTCATAGTCTTTGGGATCAAAAACTGAGCGACTATCTTCCTCCCAGAATAGGTGCTCATACAGTTTGTCATAATGCAGGTGACCTGCAGATTGACATTTGATCAGCTTTGCCAGTCCTTCAATTTAAAACTATCTTTGCTGTTTTTTCTGTTCCTCCTACTCAGCCTTGATTTATTTTTCGGCATGCTCTTAGTCTCCCATGAAAAAACCTCGATCTGGTTTTTTAAGGTCGTAGAGGAAGAGGACCCAGAGAATGCACTTGATGGTTATCACTTAGAAAGGGAGAAGATAGAGGACCGCATAGGCAATAGATATATTGTAGGTGACCAACACGAAAGAAGCGATGTCGATGATATCTGGGATTACGAGAAACCAGTTGACCACATCTTCCCTGTAGAATTTTTCGACTGAAAGAATACGATAGCAAAAATAGGGAAGAGCCAACAACTTACTATAAAATAATTTGTGAATCCGAGGCCCGAATATTAGGACCAAAACAACGGCGGTCCTGAATGTCTTAAGGTGCTATAAATGCCACTAATCATATCGTATATCTTCCAGGTAGCAGCTGCCTATTACTGCTATCAGGAAAACCACAGATAAGGTGATCTTGATCACAAAGGCAACTGCTAGAATCATAAGAGGTAGTTGAGAGTGGTTGTAGGTATAATCTCCCGGATAGAAGGAGAAGATATAGTACAGTCCATAGAGTATGCAGAATAGGTCGATAACAGAAGCTAAAGCTATCAGATATCCACAGTGATAAGTGTATCGATAGGTTCTTTTTGCCAACAACCATCCAACAATCCCCAATATAACCCCGAACACCAGAAAACTAAAAGGAGGCAACTTAGGCTTATTCTCCTCATAAAGAGCACTTTGTGCCTCAGCGTAGGCCTAGGTTGGCTGGCAGTTGTAGCTAGCATCGGGGGCATAATAGAGGGGACATTCATTTAGGCAGTTACCCTAAAACACAACGTATGGGTAGACGCAGAGGAAGCAAACAAAGCCTACTCCCACTGATGTGAGGCAGTCGGTACAATATGGCACATCTGAGCAGCTAGTACAGTAGTTATCTATTGTGATGGGGAGATTGGTGATTGAACAGTCCAAAACACATTCTTAAAAGTACAGATAGGCGTAAGGTTGACATACTAGGCAACGAGAGGAGGAACATATTAAGCAGTATGTGCTACATGGTTCACATTTTCCAGACTGATCACTATAACCATCTGGACATGTGGAAACACATGCTCCCTTATGGGCCAGCAGGCTGTCATTACAAGTCAGGCAGGAATTAAAGGTGGTATCGCAGGTGATGCAAGGCAATTGACATGGCACACAATATGAAGAGTTATGGTAATATGGTGCCGTGCAGTTGCTTGTGCAAGCGAAGGTGGTGGGATTGTAGTAGTAGCTAGAATGGGAGCAAGAGACGCAGTGATAAGGAGACGTGTTGTAGCAAGTGCTGCACTCAGGCTGACAGTACAAGCACTGACCACTATATGAATAGTAATTGGCATCGATTGCTTGGCAGTTATTGTAGCAGTAGTTGATGTAAAGGAAGTAGTTGGTAACGCATGAGGTGCAGTTAGTTGAGTTGACACAGGTCTGGCAAAGAGGAGAGCATAGAATACATTCGAGAGTGCTTATATTGGCGTAGTAACCAGATGGACATGAGGACAAGCAAGTATTATTGAAGAAGTAGTACCCACCAGAACAGACTGAGCATAATGAAGGCGTATTGGCATCGCAACGCTGGCACTAGGGGTAACAGTATACACAAGAGCCGTTGTAACCGAATTGACCAGTTGGACACGTGTTGACACAGGAGTGATTGCTGAGGTAAAATGAAGAAGAGCAACTCAGGCAATAGAATGTATCGATCTAGCAAGTGAAACAGTTATCAGTACAGGGAGAGCATATATAGCTGAAATTTGAGGGGTTGATGGTGGCGATCGTACCAGAAGGGCATGCTGATAGGCATTAGGTATAGGATGAGTTTGTTATGGAGAGAACTGAGGGAAGCAAACAGATGGTGCAGTATGTGGCAGAAGAGCAGGCTGAGCAGTTACTCATGCACGCCAAACATACTCCTCCAGAAGCATGATATCTAATTGGACAGTTACTCAAGCACTGGTTGTTGTAGAGTGACAATCCTCCACTGCAGCTCGTACACATGTAGGAGTAGCCTGAGCAAGTCAGACAAGCGCAAGTAGTGCATTGATTCAAATAGTTAGGCAGCAGGGGACTGGTGCAGTTGCTGACACAGCTGCTTCCGCTGAGGTAATAGTTTGAATAACATACAGAGCAGCTAACAGTAGATGTGCAGACTAGACAATTGGAGGGACAAGGAAAACAGTTGGAGTTGAGTGAGGCATTTGTAAGAGCAACATATGAGGAAGGACAAGCTGCCAGACACTGTCCACTTAAATATATCATAGTGGAGAGACATGTCAGGCAGAAGGTGGCATCGCTGCAGGTCAGGCAGACAGACAGGCAGGCAGAACAGGTCTTACTGCTTGGGAAGTACCCATCAGGACAACTGCCATAGCAGCTAGAATTAAACAAATACTCCCCGCTGTTGCAGGATAAACATGTATCTTTATTTCCATCGGTCAGCCCACTGCCATACATAAGACAGGTAAGACAACTGCTGTTGCAAGAATAACAAATGCTACCACTCAAGTACTCCCCTTAAAGGCAACCTGTGTTGCAGGTGTTGGTGGTATTGGATAGATAGACAAATGTTAACCAGCTTAGAGAGGAGTAGCAAGAAAGGCAGGAGGATGTGTTGCCTGAAGAGCAAGTTCGGCAGGGGAGGGTGCAGTTGAGGATAAAACCATACTGTTTACTGTTGTCAGAAGGGGAAGCGAAGGCTATTGGATGGCTGTTTGAGTCATAGGCTATGAACACTAAAGGAGTGTAGGTCAGAGTGGTGGGATTGGTGAGTCCTGTCAGAGTGAGGCTATCATTGATGAAGGAGGAGACAGGAATTGTAAGAGGATTACTACTGGTTCCGAATTATTGGGGAATATAGACTTGAATGCTGCTTATTTTTCCAAGAGCATACGAAGAAAAGCCAATAGTGACTGTAAGAGCGACGGATGATTAACCTAGAATGTGACTGCTTTGCACTACGGAATAATTACTAACACTCTCTGAATACATTTGCTCCACAGATGCAGGAGTGGAAATAGATAGTGAGGGATTGCCATTAATGCTCAGAATGGCCCTCACAGTCAAAGTCCCAGTATAGCTGATCATCACATTGTCTATTCTGATATCTATGTAATTTGTGTTAGCAGTCGTGAAGGTGATGCTGCTGAAGGTCACCACCACATTGGAACTGCCATCGATGCTAAACACACAGGTATCCGCGAAGAGAGAGGAAGAACAGCTGCTGCTGTTTGAAAACTAAATGTTACTACTGTTGTTGATAGTCAATATCAAAGAAGATGGACTTGTCTGGGTGCTGAAAGGAGTCCCCAAGTACAGGAATAGGCTTGTGGGAGATGTGTTGATAATTTGCAGAATAGATTAGCGAGTGATTCCACTAGAGGTCATGTTGTATGCAGTGACGAAGATAGAAGAAAATGGCCCTGTTCCTGTGACTGTGAAGGAAGGACTATTAGTGCTGGACTAAACAGTGCTTCCAGAAGTGTCAATGATGGAGGCTGAAAAGGGAGCAGTAGTAGCCTGTACTCTCGGATTGGTCACTCCAGTTACAGTTACCGAACCCACACTGGTGAGACTTGCATTGACAGCCACCCGAACGCTTTGAATAGCAGTATCGTAGGTGGAGTTAACTCTTCCACAAGGCATGCTTCCTCCTGCAACTGTACATACCATAGCTTCATAGTCAATGAAGATGTAATCTGGCGGAAAATCGATCTGGATGGTATACCCGTTGATGAGCGGGGCATTATTGCCAACAGTAAAAGTATACATTGTGTTTGGTTGATTGCTGATGCTGGAATTAGCCGAAACAGTGAAGGAGCTGAGGGTGTTGGCTGTCAGATTAACTGTTAGTGCCTTGATTTCTTATAGAATGTAGTCATTTGATGAGACTGTTGCGAGATTGAAACCGGAAGTAGGGGAACTCGAAGGATTAGTAATTCCTGATACTGTCACGATGAAGGTCTCATTGGCATTGGTGTTGCTTATGAGGAAGTTAGTCAGCTTTATCTTGTTGAGAGATAGGGAGCATGTTGGCCCTTGGATATTTCCAGGGTTATTGGTCCCACTCAGCGATACATCTGCACAAACTGTAGCATTGTTGGTAATGCTGATCTGAGAAGAATAAATAGGAGGCCACTCAATAAGTAGAGCATCTGTAGTTATAAGAGTAACCATTGCTGTGGTCAAGTTGAAAGTATAGGTGACTGCGGATAAAGAACGAGAGTAGGAAGAGAGCTGAGGAGTGACTGAAGTGAGAGTTTGTCTGTTAGTCAGTTGGAAGGGACAGCAACTAACATAATTCATGAGGTGACTACCAGCTCTGTATGTGTTGATGGATATATTGGCAGTAGTTTTGCTTTATCTGGGTCTGTTCATATTAGAGACAACGACGGTGAGACTGGCTCTGGTGATTAGATCGATGGAGAAGGGAGAAAAAGCAAAAGTATTGTTTCCCGTATAAAAAGTGATTGAAGGCGTGGTTGCAGTATTGGAGCCGGTTATCGAGTAGTCGCTGTTTTGAGTAGATATGACAAAATCTGGAGGAAGAGTGATGTGGACTACATCGCTGCTCATGCTGAAATGTGGAAGCAAAAAGGTTAGAGTAAGGTCAACAAGATCACCCGGTTGATATACAATAGTTGAGGTTACTTTGCGAGGAATATCATAGGTAAATGAAGAGGAGGGGATGGTGATAGTAGCAGTTGCTTTGTCGATTCCACCGTACTGGCCAGTTGTAGTGATGGAACCGATATTGACCAAGGAGGAGGGGTTGTACATTGATAAGATCGTGATGTTTATTGTCTGGCCAGAGGTATAATACTGCAGATTAGAGGCGATCAACTGAGATCCTAGAATTGAACATGTTGTTGTAGGATTTGTGTCACTGCTGCAAAGTGGGCTACTTAAGAAGGCACTTGAAATCACAGTTTCGTTGGTCCAGATACTTGGCAAATTGAAAATCAATGTATCAATGAGGGTGTCTGGTGTAAGAGTGATGGTTAGAGTACTGGTGGCCCAAATCTAACTGGCCTGCAGGGTAGTCGTATAGGCCATAGTTGAGGTGGTGAAGGATGGAGGAGTGACTGTGGCTCCCCCTGAGGGAGGGTAGTAAATGGTGCTTCCTTGGTAGATGGTCATTGTGAATGCGCTTAGGGATAGACTATCCGGGTTCTTTATATTGAAAACTGTAAGCTGAGTGAAGTAGCTTCCACTACCATCGTAGGCCTGTGGAAACATGCCAGTAAAAAAGAATGTACTGCCTTAGAGCGATACTCCAACTGAACAAGATCCAAAAGGCCAGCAAAAATCACCATTGGTAGTGCTATAGCTGGAATATGGAGCCATAGAGTGAAGAGTGTTGGCGGAGTACTACGCTGGGAAGGTGACTGCGAGGGTTGCTCCAGAGGGCACTGCTGTAGTGAGGGGAAAGATAAGAAATATATAATCTGCAATTGCGTTGATGGATGTTGAGGAAGTTGGACTCAGCTGAACAGCTAGATCCTGAGAATAGCTGTTGACCGTGAGCAACATGACAATGAGGATAGTAATCAGGTGCGAATGCTTTTGAGTCGTAAGGTTTGCTGCTTGATTTGATATATATTTCATTGTCCGTATATTATAAATCAAACGTTGTAAAATTCATTTATTCCTTTAACTATAGGAAATGAAGGAATAAAACTATCATTGTCCTTTTGTTGCTAAGTTCTCAAATAACTTGGGTAAATTCTGCTTTATGCCCTGCTCTATCTGTCCTGCCTGCTCTTGCAACAAACCTGCTATGTCCACCTGAGGAGGTTTTCCTGGAGGAATGTTCATCATAGTCATGTACTGTACCACCTGACCTGGCAGCTCGGCCAAAAGCTAGCGAGCCAGAACATCAGGATTACCAGAGACTTGATTGAATGGTACAAACTGAACGATATCTCTCTGGGCCATTCTTCCCTTACCGTCAAATAGTCCGTTGTCTCCATCCAAGGTGCTCATATTATTAAAATTAGCATTTCCGATCCCAACAATGATGATGGAGAGAGGCAAGTTGCAGTTGCCAACAATTAGGTCAACAGTTCGAGCCATATCGTGAATTTCTCCGTCTGTCAAAATCAACAAAATTTGGTAGGTCCTTCCTCCACTCTGATGAGATTCGTTAGCAATTCCGATGAATTTTTCAAGGATCGGTGCAAAATAGGTGGGGCCAGAGAGGCTTACATTTTGAAGAGAGTTTGCATACATCGCCATCAGCCCCTCCATCCCAGCCGCTTCTATGATGTCATATCTGCCACTCAGAGGGAAACAATGGTCAGTGGTGGGGCTACGAAGTTGGGGAAAATTGGGCTTGGCTCCAAATCCAAAAGCTGGGATCATTTTATCGTAGTCATAGTTGAGTAGAATATTTCCAACAGCCATGATAGCCTTTTGATATTGGTTGGGCTTGTAGGGATCGAGATAGTGGAGAGATGAGCTGGTTGTAGGAGTTCCATTTGATGCAGTAAAGTCAATAGCCACGGATAGATTTAGCTGAAGCCCTCCTCGAATATAATCCATGAATGTGGGTTTTTCATACACAACAAATTTCTAAAGAATTAGTTTTCCAGGTTTCTTTTATTTCGGATTACTCAGAGGAATTTCTATCGGGTATTTTTGTTTCATCAAGTGAGGAAGAGTTAGATAGGCTTATCCGATGAACTGATGCTTAGGTTATCCTTCTTATTCCCAGTCCCAGACTTCAGCCTTGAAGAGTTGGTCTGGATTGTCTTATCTCACCAGGCGAGTTTGGCTGACTTAGAATTATTTCCAGCTTGGATTGAGGTTTTTCATTTGTATTTCGGTTCTTATGGCTTAAACAAAAGTCTTGTCTCTTCGGATTTTGAGAAGTTTCAGGTAAGGATCGCTCTTATCCCAAAAGTCAAACCAGCTATCAGTGTTCATGAGCTTCTGGGCTCTCCATTTCATGCGTATGTAATCTACATAAATATAGACTTACACTTTGATTAAAGGCAAGGCTCGATTCTCAGTATAAGCTTGCCAGGATCGGTATGTTTTCCCTTACCAGTGAGGTTTAGAATTGAGGTTTGGTCTCTGGCACCAGCTAAAGCACCTAGAGTGGTCTCAACAGACCCAATAAAATCATCACTATTTTCATTATTTTTGTCGTCCTCATCGTAGACTTCGAATTTAAGCTCCTGTCTTGCCTCAAAGATGTAGTCCACAACGAAACTCTTCTTGAAATTAGGATTTAGGTTATTATCAACAGTTTATGTCCTTCCCAATAAGACCCATGGCTGATTAGGATTTCTCTTGAAGAACACCTTGACGTACGGATCTGACTTAGAGAAGACATCCATGTCAAGCAATTTCCTTGCTGAGACAAATATTTCGAGACGCACCACTTAGTCATTTGTCAAAAGGGTATTTTGACTTGCGTAGCTTTACATTGTTATTTTTATTAATACTCTAAAAGGTCGCAATTTAAAAGGCAGAAAATCAATAAAAACTGACAAGAATAGACATATTAAAACTATTATCAGAAAAACCGACCTGGTTTGGTGTAAGTAAGACTTTTCAGCATTAAAAGTTCTTCAATATCTTTCTAATTACTAAGAACTGTAATACTTTCTCTGTTGCGGTTCCGGTATGACACAACTTTTTTTTGACTTTCCCTCTTGACAAGTAAAACTGGATTATTGTCATTGAAGATTATGTTGTTCGACCTTTCTTTGCTGGAAAGGCATGTAAAATCATTGAAATTTCGAGGTTTGATTCTGTCTACTTTGTTCTTTTTTAGTTCAGATGCAATATCTTCTGCCTTAACCTTGGTTTCTGGAATGCTCAGTATCCTTTGCTCGATAAAATTGCCTTATTTCCTTTCTTTATCTCTTCTCTATCTATCACTTAGATTGATTGAATGTTGAAGAGCTTCAATATCGGCCAATCTTTGCTTGATAAATAGCTTTTGAATGTTGAGCTTCTCTTATCTTTGAGGGAACATCGACTCTGGGTTAAACTCATAATTTTTAATAATTTTTTTCGGATCAGCACTTGTGTCCTTCTATGAGTTTTTTCTTTTGGGAGAAATATCTGGTAATTTCTCTGAGGGATCTGGAAGAACAGGAGAGGAGGAACCGGAAGCAGCACTATTACTTGATTTTTGCTTTGTTTGAACAATTAATTTTGCTTCTAGTGCAGTTTGTTGAATATTCCAGGTTCGTATTTTGGTTGGTGATTTACCAGGGGACAATGTACTGTTACCCTATTTAGTTTATTTGCAACTCTCTTTATTTTTGAGTTTCCATTGTTCGTTGAATATTTTTTGAGCATATTCTTAAAGTTCAACATACTGATTGCCCTCAAGCGGATACAACTTCCTATATTTATTTAGAGTTTTTTCTTCATGAGCATTCTTTTCTTTTTCTATCAACTTTTTCATCTCTGTTTTTTCTTAGGGTTTCATCTTGACATTTTTTCTCATTGCTCTTTTTTACTAGAATTATTTTTTTTTGTCAATTTTTTCTTTTTTTGTTTCGACATTGATATTCAGAAGGAGAAGAGTTTATTTAATCAAACTCTTTTTGATTGATTTGTCAAGGGGAGTATCAGTCACAAAGCTGGGAGTATGGTTGACTTAGAGCAAGAATGGTTATAAATTTGAGTCGAGCATAACATCAAATCCAAGAATGTGGAAGCACAAGTCATTAGCTAAGTTGTCAGTTTGGCTCAGACCATATTGGTGATTAATCATAGGTTTACCAACCAAAAGAGTTTTGACAATTAAATCATCGATCTTAGCCTTGATAGTCTCCACATCAACTTCACTTTTTTTCAGAATATTATAAATCGAAGTAAGAGATCTTTTATGGCCCACATTCATTTGCTTGTCACTGGTGTTAAAGACAAAGTTTTTATTATTTTTGTTGATTGCGTAGTTTGTCAGATGAACATAATTGTCCTTAAGATTTTTCTTCTTGGCCTTTTGATAGGTCTATGTGGCAAATCTTGCTAGCCCTTCCTCGTAAACATACATTCTTATCGGATCGCAACCGTATATGAGAACATATATTCTCATGTCAAATTTCAAGCCATCTATTAGATAAGGATTGTTCAGATAAGTCTGGACTATTCCAGATTTGCCCTAAATTTATTGAATGTTCGAAACCAAGCTTATTCCCTTTCCCTGCGAAGAAGCTTCTGGCTTGAAAATATAAATGGGCCTTTTGTCATCAGCTTGTTGCGCGTCAAAACGCATAAGTTCACCTGTTTCTGAGGGAACTGACCAGGTTGGAGGAAAAAAATTGTAGTCCTGTGGGAACTATTTTCCCATTTTCATTAGACTTCTTCCAAGGAAATTTTTCTTTGAAAGGACTTCGATAGCTGGAAAGTGGCTTATTTTTTGATGTTCATTGAGCTTGAATAGGTCATGAGCCTATATATGATTATCAGTCCACATGATGTCCCAGGCTTGTGATTTTTTAGAATACTAAGGTACCCACCCGAGTTCTTCCACAACTGTTTCAATAATATCGTAATGTGTTTCTTTATCAAAGAATTCTTACTTGAGAGATTGACGACTATCTAATCTGTATCAACCTTATCGAGTCCATTTTTTGTGAATCTTGGCTGAATCTATCTTTTTTTTTCTTTTCTAACTTCCACAAGGTCATAACCTTAATCATCATCTTCCTCATTGAAGTATCGATTGCTGGTCTGTCTTTTAGACATTGCAGATTATATTTATTTTAAGGATTGTGTTTCAAGTTAGTATAAGTCCTTAATGAATTCATCTATTGAGAGCAATCAAATGAGTTTGGGGTCCCTCGACAAGACAGTTACGACTTCGTCCAAAGTTTTGACCCCTTCGAAGAAATTGTCCTCGAATACTGTGGTGAACTCGTGCTCGATGGACGTTAATAGAGCAACCATGTTGAGAGAGTCTACTCTAAGGTCACCTCTGAGGTCAGCTTTGAAATCAACATCTTTCACTTTGAGGATCTCTAGATCACGAATGACTCTCAGTATTCTTGTTTCAATCTAATTATTTTAAGAGTACTTAATTGCGTTCGATGCAGGCAAGATCGTGAATGTTGTTAGCAAAGTTGGGTTGATCTTACCCAGCGAGGTGATAGTTTTGCATTTGATCGAATCTTCTCCTCCTGTCAAGAGCTTTGTTTTTGAGATCGGGTGCGTCATCGATACCTCCCAGAGTTGGGTTGGCTTCTTTGTATTTAGCGAAGGTGAATCTAAGGCTGAGGGCCAGTCTCCTGATCATTATTTAATAAATGCTTAATATCACGAGATCAAGAACAGCTTAAAATATTCTATCTTTGGTTATCATCTTAATCGAGGAGCTTCAGAGTATGTGATTTATAAGTGAGTGGATGATTTGTGAAAGTGTATAATAGCAAATCATTAATATTAAATGGCGCATCTATTCAACAATACGGATTACATCGACTACCGTTCCAAGTCCTATAACAACATCAAAAAGACTCTGGAAAGCAAAATCGAAATTCTCACATAAACTGCGGCTCTGCAACTGCATCCCATGGATACCCAAGAAGATATTGTCATTGATGGTACCAACCTCAATTTCTTCTATGAAGGGTAGTCATTCACCCTCCCGCGTAAGATTCTTTAAACTGCTGACTTGAGTGAAATCATTAACATGAAGACCATCATCGAAGAGTTTAATGAGGAAGAAATCAAAGAGTTGCTAGAGTTAGTTCCCAATAAAAACATGGAGGATCTATAGTATGCTCTCCAGGGAGAAGGATTTCATGGGCAGCACTTGGATCTATTTGACAAAAAGTTAAAAGCCGGATACTTTACAACATTCAGAGAAAAATAAGAGGAAATCATGGCCACGTTGAGTGAGTATCGGATGCGATAAATTTATCAGAATTTACTCAAAACAATCATTAACCAAAGGAACTCTGTGATGAAAACGGAAAGAGTCATTGTTTAAGATGAAGTCAGTTCTGTTGAATCCATAAATGATCTCTCCTCGATTGAAGACCTTAGTGAAAACAGTCAAGCTACAGAGACTGAGGAGTAATTGGACGATCTTATTGATGACGAGTTTGCTCCGAGAGTTTTCTTTAGATATGATCACAGCAAGGTGAAATGTCAGGAATAACTTCTTGCTCTCGGATAAGATAAAATCGATAAGAAGACAGCGATGTACAAAGTCACCCTTCCAAGTAAACCGAAAAATAACGAGTGGGTTTAAAATTACCGAAAACAAGAGTTCCAGAGATACTCCAATCCAACTAAACCCTGGGTCTACACTTGTGAAGATGGAAGAAAGGTCACTGTTGCTCCTGTCGCAAAAAAACTTTCTGTTTTGACCGGCAAGCCAAGAGATCATCCTCTTCTCAAAAGTTAAAGGCCTGCTTGTGTTACCATTTTGACTTTGGTCAGGGATGCAGCTGCTCGGCTTCCAAACGGAGTTGGGACAAGGGCAGATATCAGTGAACTTCTAAAGGAGTCTCAATACGTCAATGAGGATCTGCCTTAAGAGAAGTTATCAAACATTGTTTCAGGGGCTTTGGATCGTCTTCACTACATGACTGATGCTTGTGTGAAGTATGATTCTGAAAAGAAGTTATGGATTTACTTGCATTCTGACCGAAATTATGAACATCCTGGCTGGGGAGAAGATGGAGAAGACTACCT
>Ga0100402_1000872_pt1 | contig 35244 bp, 43 predicted proteins | sample CryGeyme20150102_FD_80419 | JGI IMG/M metagenome (GOLD analysis project Ga0100402, IMG submission 80419) | Groundwater microbial communities from Crystal Geyser aquifers in Utah, USA - Crystal Geyser metaG 2015-0102 | ecosystem: Environmental > Aquatic > Deep subsurface > Groundwater | place...
AAAGTGAGTCGAATTTTTGTTGATCAAGGAACCGTAATGAAACGTATTCGACCACGTGCACGAGGACGAGCGTGTCGTATCTTAAAACCTACGTCACACATTACGATTATATTATCAGATTCATAAGAGGGGCAAAGTAGATGGGTCAAAAAGTCAATCCAAATGGTATCAGACTTGGTATAGTAAGACAGTGGGATTCCACTTGGTATGCTAATCAAAATTTTGCTGACTATGTATATTCTGATTTTAAAGTTAGAGGATATTTGCACAAAAAACTTGCTGATGCTGGTATTTCTCATATTAATATTCAACGTCCAGCCAATAACGCAAGAATAACTATCCATGTAGCTAGGCCTGGTGTAGCTATCGGCCAGCGTGGGAAGGGTGCTGAGTCATTGCGTGAAGATGTTGCTAAAATTATGGGCGTTCCTGTCCATATTAATATTGAAGAATTGCGTAAACCTGAGCTAGAAGCACAAGTTGTTGCTGATACCATAGCACGTCAGCTTGAGCAAAGAATTATGTTCCGAAAAGCAATGAAGCGTGCGGTTTCGAATACCATGCGAGCGGGTGCCGAAGGAATAAAAGTTTGTGTTAGCGGTCGTTTAGGTGGGGCTGAGATAGCACGTAGTGAATGGTATCGTGAAGGCCGTGTGCCCCTACATACTTTTAGAGCAGATATTGATTATGCCCTTTCTGAAGCACACACAACATATGGTGTGATCGGGGTGAAAGTGTGGATTTTCCGTTCTGAAAACATCGGCTTCAAAAAACGCAGCAAGCCTGTAAAAAAGAATCGGGTTCCTAGAGGAGAACAAGACAAATGATGCAGCCACGACGTAATATTCGAAAACAGCACAAAGCCATGCGTCGCTTGACTGGTATGACCTCACGTGGTGCGACAATAGCATTTGGCAAATATGGTGTTAAAGCAACCACTTCAGGTTATGTGACAGCACGTCAAATTGAATCTGCAAGGCGTGCAATTACTCGTCATATTAAGCGGGGAGGAAAAGTTTGGATTCGAATTTTCCCAGATAAACCAATTACTAAAAAACCTTTAGAAGTTCGTCAAGGTAAAGGTAAAGGCTCAATTGATCATTGGGCAGCAGTGGTTAATCCTGGAAGAATCCTCTTCGAACTTGAAGGAGTTTCAGAAGAATTAGCGCGCGCAGCATTTCGTTTAGCGGCAGCTAAGCTTCCAGTTAAAATAGTATTTGTAACAGAAACGGTAATGTAACATGAAAGCAAAAGAATTAGCGGGTTTAACTCATGCTGAGTTAAGCTCTGAGTTAGAAAAACTAATGCAACAAGATTTCAATTTGCGCATGATGAAAGGTTCTCGACAAGAGGTGAAACCACATTTATTTAAGCAAGTACGCAAGGCGATTGCTCGAGTAAAAACCATCATGACTGAAAAAAGTCTGGAAGAAGGTAAATAGTGATGGCAGATGTTGAAACTAAACGTAATAAACGTGCCTTAACTGGCAAAGTTGTAAGTGACAAAATGGAAAAAACCGTTGTCGTCAACGTTGTACGTCAAGTGCGTCATAAATTGTATAAAAAATATATTAAAGTAAGTAAGAAATTTAAAGCACATGATGAAAACAATCAATGCCGTATTGGTGATGTAGTAAGAATCGTAGAAAACCGTCCTTTGTCTAAAACAAAGACATGGATGTTAGATGAAATAATTGAACGTAGTCGTTAATTAAAAAGAGCGACTACTAATCGCACGGAGAGCTTTTAATTTAAAGTTTTCGTGTTATAATTGCCGCCCTGGCTTATGCTAGGGTCTAGTAGATAGTAGATAGACATTTGAAAGTGGGGTTAATTCAATGATACAGATGCAGTCAATGCTCGATGTCGCAGATAACAGTGGGGCCCGTCGTGTCATGTGCATCAAAGTTCTTAAAGGTGACTTTGCTGGTATTGGCGATGTTATTAAAATCACCGTGAAAGAAGCGATACCTAGAGGTAAAGTGAAGAAAGGTGATGTGCTTTTTGCTTTAATAGTACGTACTAAAAAAGGTGTTCGTCGTGCGGATGGGTCAGTTGTTCGTTTTGATGGTAATGCTGTAGTTTTACTTAATTCGCAAAAACAGCCAATTGGTACACGTGTTTTTGGCCCAGTTCCACGGGAGTTGCGTGATATGTATATGAGAATTATTTCATTGGCTCCAGAGGTTATTTAAGCATGAGAAAATTAAGACAAAATGATGAAGTAGTAGTTATTACTGGTAAAGATAAAGGTGCTCGCGGATCAATTGCACAGGTTCTTCAACCTAAAAAGCGCAAGTATGGTTGTCTACGAGGGCCTAGAGTAATTATCACAGGTGTTAATTTGGTGTCTAAACACAAGCGTGGTAATCCACAGCAAAATCAACCTGGCGGTATTGTGAAGGTAGAAGCACCAATCGATTTATCAAATGTTGCTATCTGGAATCCAAATACAAAAAAAGCTGATCGTGTTGGATTCAAGCTTTTAGAAGACGGAACCAAAGTGCGTTATTTTAAATCAAATGGCGAATTAATAGATATTTAAAAAGTTATAGTGGAAGGTAGATACTGATGCAACAAGATTACCAAAAATTTTATCGTGACGAGGTAGTCCCGGCATTGATGAAAAAGTTTAATTATAAATCAGTTATGCAGGTGCCTAAGATTACAAAAATCACTCTTAACATGGGTGTTGGCGAAGCAGCAGCTGATAAAAAACATTTGACCAACGCGGTTAATGATTTAACTGCTATTGCAGGGCAAAAAGCAATTATTACGTATGCTCGTCGTTCAGTTGCCGGCTTTAAAATCCGTGAAGGTTGGCCAATTGGTTGTAAAGTGACTTTACGACGAAAATTTATGTATGAATTTTTAAAGAAATTTATTAATATCACCGTACCTAGGATACGTGATTTTAGAGGTTTAAATCCTAAAGCCTTTGATGGCAGAGGCAATTATAGTTTAGGATTGAAAGAGCAAATTGTATTTACAGAAATCGATTTTGATAAAGTAGACGCGATTCGTGGTTTGGATATTGCTGTGACAACTACGGCTAACTCTGATAAAGAAGCAAGAGCATTGTTGGCCGAATTTAATTTTCCATTTCGCGATGTTGATGGTGAAACTAATTAATTATTAATGGGGTTATAGGGTGGCAACACAAGGTAAGATTCAAACTGAAGCTCGTAGAAAAAGGCTTGCAGAAAAGTATAGCAGCAAACGTGAAGAGTTAAGAGAGCGTTTAGCACAACTTTATCATAAAATTCTCATTGGTGAAGAAGATGAGGCGGTGTTTGTTGAAGTTGAAGAGCTGCAGCAGAAATTAGATTCTATGCCACGTAATTCATCTTTGAAACGTCGACGCAATCGTTGCCGAATCACAGGACGGCCTCGTGGGTACTATAGAAAATTCGGGTTGTGCCGTAACATGATTCGCCAACTAGCGATGATGGGCTTAATACCTGGCGTTGTTAAGTCTAGTTGGTAATAGTTGGAGAGTAAATAACATATGAGCATGCAAGACCCAATTTCAGATATGCTAACTCGAATTCGCAATGCGACGATGGTTGGTCATACAAATGTTTCAATGTCTTCATCAAAACAAAAAGCTGCTGTAGCTAAAGTGCTTAAAGAAGAAGGCTTTATTAATGACTTTGAAGTTGTTGAGCAATCTCCTGCACCTTGTTTGAAGATTGAGTTAAAGTATTATGAAGGTAAATCAGTTATTTCGGGAATTAAACGCGTAAGCTGTCCTGGACTAAGGGTTTATAAATCATATAAAGATATTCCTAAAACTTGGGGTGGATTTGGGATTTCAATAGTCTCTACTTCTTTAGGAGTGTTATGTGACCGTAACGCCCGCCACCATAAAGTTGGTGGTGAGGTATGGTGCCAGGTTTGGTAGGAGGAATAAAATGAGCGTTCGTGTTGCTAAAAGACCAATTAAGCTTCCTAAAGGTGTGTCAGCGACCATTAATAATAGTGTAACTGATAAGAACATTAAGATTAAAGGCCCTAAAGGAGAAATTGCGTATACAATTCCTTCTGAAATAGACATTGCTCAAAATGATGATGAGTTACAAGTTCAATGGCCAAACCTTGAAAAACGTACTCGTGAATTAGCGGGTACCACGCGTGCCAATGTAAACAATATCGTCATTGGTGTACATGAAGGCTTTAAAAAAGCATTAGTCATTAACGGTGTGGGTTATCGTGCTCAGGTTAGTGGTGATAAATTAGTATTAACTCTGGGGTTTTCGCACCCTGTCGAGTATCCAATTCCTAATGGAATTACGATTACTGCGCCTCAACCTACTGAAGTTGTGGTTGAAGGTATTAGTAAACAGCAAGTTGGTCAAATCGCTGCTGAAATTCGTGCATATCGGCCGCCTGAACCTTATAAAGGCAAAGGCATACGGTACAAAGGTGAAATTATTGTTAAGAAAGAAACCAAGAAAAAGTAGGTTTCAATAGGTAAGATTGGGATTATTTTCAAATGAAAACTAACGCAAAGCAAACTCAACGATTACGACGGGCTAAAAGCACCCGCATGCATATTCGTGAGCTACAGCAAAAGAACCCAGAATTAGTGATGCTGACGGTGCATAAAAGTAATAATCATATTTATGCGAACGCAGTTGTTTACGATTGTTATTCAGCGCAAACTAAAGTAATTGTTACTGCATCGACATTAGAAGGTGCTATTCGAGAGGCTTGTAACAATAAAACTGGAAATATCGATGCAGCTAAGCATGTAGGTAAAACGGTTGCTCAGCGGCTGTTAGAAAAATTGCCACAGGTGAAAATAGCATTTGACCGTTCAGGTTATAAGTATCACGGTAGAGTAAAAGCGCTAGCCGAAGGTGCTCGTGAGGAAGGCTTAAATTTTTAAGGTGTGATGATAGATGAATATGTCAGCAAAAAAGACTGAACCTAATATGTATGAAGAACGTTTACTTAACGTCCGCCGCGTGACCAAAGTTGTTAAAGGTGGTCGTATTATGAGTTTTTCGGCAGCTGTGGTGGTAGGTAACGGCCAAGGCAAAGCTGGCCTTGGGGTCGAAAATGCTCGTGAAGTACCTGTTGCTATTCAAAAAGCAATTGAAGCTGCAAAACGCAATATGATATCCATTCAATTAAATGGTGATACGGTTTACCGCGAAGCGAAATTAAAACACGGCGCGACTCAAGTTTATATGAAACCTGCAGCACAAGGTACGGGTATTATTGCTGGTGGTGCAATGCGTGCATTATTTGAAGTATTAGGTGTCAAAAATATTCTTGCAAAATCTATGTATTCACGTAATGCAATCAATGTCGTACGAGCAACGTTGAGAGCACTGCAAGAAATGGAAACCCCCGACTATGTTGCTGAAAAACGCGGAATTCCACTAGAACAATTGATGGGTGAAATTAATGAGTAAAGAAGTTAAAAAATTACGCTTAACATTAGTCAAGAGTTTAATTGGTCGTATACAAAAACACAAAGAAACTATCCGATGTTTAGGTTTACGTCGGATTAGAGGCAGCGTTGAAGTCGATGTTAATCCAAGCACTATGGGTAGAGTGAATCAAGTTTCTTATTTGCTCAAGATTGAGGAGCTTTCATAATGCATTTAAATACACTAAGTCCCGTAAACCGTCGGACTAAAGCAACTAGAGTTGGTCGGGGCTGGAGTTCTGGCAAAGGTAAAACTTGTGGTCGTGGGACTAAAGGTCAGCATGCTAGAAATACAGTCAAACAAGGTTTTGAAGGTGGACAAACCCCTTTTCAACGACGTGTGCCTAAGTTTGGCTTTACGTCTTGGCGTGAAAAATATAGTGCTGAAATTGGTACGGATAAGTTAGCTAAAGTAGACGCTGAGATGATAGATTTAGATGCGTTGAAAGCTGCAAACTTAATTCGAAATCATATCAGATTTGTTAAGATTATTGCTGCAGGTGAAGTGAATAAAACAGTGAAAATCAGCGGGATTAAAGTTACCCAAGGTGCTAAACAATTAATTACTTCTGCTGGCGGGTCAGTAGAATAGTAATATAAAGAGTAAAAAATCTGTTATGGCTAATGTAAATTCAAATAAAATGCTTGCGACAACCGGTTTACGTGAACTAAAAACTCGCCTGCTATTTGTTGCATTAGCAATTCTTGTTTACCGAATCGGTGCACATATTCCAGTTCCAGGCCTCGACCCCATTAAGCTTGCAAACTTATTTAAACAAGTCAGTGGCGGCATTGTTGGGTTTTTGAATATGTTCTCTGGTGGGGCGTTACAACGCTTTACAGTGTTTGCACTTGGGGTTATGCCTTATATTTCTGCTTCGATTATTATTCAGTTACTTGCTGCAGTCCTTCCTAGTTTAGAACAATTGAAGAAAGAAGGTGAAGCTGGGCGACGAAAAATGAACCGTTATACACGGTATCTAACCCTGACTCTAGCATTATTCCAAGCTGTTGCTGCGGCTAAGTTGCTCGCTGCCAACGGTGTAGTTCTTAATCCATCAGTACCTTTTTATACAGTTGCAGCATTAACTTTAGCAACTGGCACCATGTTTTTAATGTGGCTTGGTGAGCAAATCACTGAAAAAGGTGTTGGTAACGGTATTTCTCTGATCATTTTCTCTGGTATTGTGGCAGGCTTACCCTCTGCATTCGGGCGCACTTTAGAGATGGCTCGTCAAGGTCAACTGCAAGCAATTTCATTGATTTTTATCGTTGCTTTTATTTTATTAGTTGTGGCGTTTGTGGTTTTTGTTGAGCGTGGTCAAAGGCGTATTACTGTTAATTATGCGAAACGCCAGCAAGGTCGTAAGCTTTATGCTGCTCAGACTTCGCATCTACCCTTTAAAATCAATATGGCTGGAGTTATTCCACCAATTTTTGCAGCAAGTATTTTAACCTTACCGGCGTGGTTGGCTGAGGGTTTTGGAAAAGGTTCAGATATTGCGTGGTTATCACAAATTAGTTATTTGCTACAAGCAGGGCAGCCTTTATACATTATGCTTGAGGTTGTAGCGATTATATTTTTTAGCTTTTTTTATACTGCGCTTGTTTACAACCCTAAAGATACTGCAGATAATCTAAAAAAATCAGGTGCATTTATTCCAGGAATTCGCCCAGGCGAACAAACCACTCGTTATATCGATCAAGTGATGACTAGATTAACGCTTGTTGGTTCAATTTACTTGTTATTTGTGGCATTATTGCCTGAAATTATGACTAGGGTCTGGCATGTTCCATTTTACTTTGGTGGCACCTCACTTTTGATTATAGTAGTTGTATTAATGGACTTTATTGCTCAAATTAATGCCCATTTAATGTCTCACCAATATGAGTCTTTAATGAAAAAAGCGGGTAACAAGCGAGCAGGAATGCCTGGTGGCGGATTGTTACGGTAAATAAGGTAGGAAAAAATGAAGGTTAGAGCATCAGTCAAACGTATGTGTCGAAATTGCAAAGTCGTCAGACGAAATGGTGTAGTGAGAATAATTTGCACAGATCCTAAACATAAGCAACGTCAAGGTTAGAGTTCTTGATTTTTGTTTAGATTTTAGTTATCTTTGTGGGTTTTTTATAGAATGAAAGTATGTAGGTAAGGAGCAGATTGAATGTCGATCCGAATAGCCGGGGTCAATCTTCCAGATAAGCAGGTAAAATATGCACTAACTGCTATATATGGTTTAGGTACAAGTTTATCCGGTAAAATTTGTGAGTCACTAAATATTGATCCAGCAAAACGGATCTCATCATTAGATGACGCTGAGTTAGAGGCGTTACGTAATGAAATAAGTAGTGGTAAATATTTAGTCGAAGGTGATCTACGATCAACTGTTAGCAGAGCGATTAAACGTTTGAAAGATATTAACTGCTATCGAGGCATACGACATCGTCGAGGCTTACCATTACGAGGTCAACGCACACGTTGTAATGCACGTACTCGCAAAGGGCCAAATCGTGGTGCGGTTGGTAAGAAAAAATAGCTAAAGTTTAGGAATTAAGCATGTCTGTAAAATCATCGCTAAAAAAAACTGGTAAAAAAGTTAAAGCCAAGGTCAAAAAACTTCATGTTCCGAGGATTGTAGTGCATATCACTGCATCTTTTAACAACACCTTAGTAACGGTTACCAGGCCTGAAGGTGATGCTGTTTCTTGGAGCTCAGCTGGAGCATGCGGCTTTAAAGGCGCACGTAAGTCAACGCCATTTGCTGCTCAAACAGCTGTAGAAACAGCGTGCAAAATTGCTAAAGATATGGGTGCTACCATCGCGGATGTATTGGTTAGAGGTCCTGGAAATGGGCGTGAGGCAGCCGTTCGTGCCGTAGCAAGTTTATTTGATATTAGCTCTATTAAAGATATCACTCCGATTCCCCATAATGGAGTGCGTAAAAAGAAAGAGCGACGAGTATAAATTGGATGGAGTAGAATGAATGTCTAGGTATCGTGGTCCAAGACTAAGACGAGCTCGGCAAGTTGCTTATGACTTGTCGTTAACAATCAGAGCAATTGCCTCTAAGTGTAATTTTGAACGCCAACCTGGAATGCATGATAAAAAAGGTCGTGCATCAAACTTTGGGGTGATGAAAAAAGAAAAGCAAAAAGTTCGTTTCCTTTATGGTTTAACTGAGCGGCAATTCAAACGAACTTTTGACGAAGCGCATCGTTTAAAAGGCTCAACAGGTGAAAACTTAATTAATCTGCTAGAGCGTCGTTTAGACAATGCAGTTTATCGACTCGGGTTTGCTGCAACTCGTGCTGAAGCTAGACAGTTGGTTGGTCATAAGTCTATTTTAGTCAATGGAGAAGTTTGTAACATTCCATCTAGGCTTATTAAAGAAAATGATGTGATAGAAATAAGAGAACGCTCTAGAAGTCAGCTTCGAATAAAAGCTGCACTACAAATTGCCGAACAAAATGGTTTTCCGGAGTGGGTGAGTGTGGATCAAGCGAAATTTTCTGGTAAATATCATCGTTACCCTGAGCGCGATGAAGTCATATCAGATATTAACTTAAACTTGATTGTCGAGTATTATTCAAGGTAATCGTAATAAGTAATTTAAGCGGAGAGATACATTCATGTCTAACGTATTCAATGAGCAGATGTTAACACCTAAGGTGATTTCTGTAGATCCTATTAACAAGTGTCGTGCAAGAATCACTTTAGAACCTTTCGAACCTGGGTATGGTTATACGTTAGGACATATGATACGCCGAATTTTATTGTCATCGATGCAAGGTTCAGCTGTAACTGAAGTGCAAATTGATGGTGTTGTACATGAATATAGTGCTCTTGAAGGTGTCCAAGAAGATGTCGTGAACATTTTGTTGAATCTCAAAGGTGTAGCATTTGTATTGCATGAGAAAGAACAGGTTCAACTTATGCTAAAAAAAGCTGGACCATGTACAGTTACCGCAGGTGATATTATACTTGATCATAGCGTAGATGTGGTTAATCCAGAGCATGTAATTGCTCACGTTGCTAAAGGTTCAGAGTTATCAATGATGTTGACAGTTTCAGTGGGTAGAGGCTATCAGCCAGTGACTCAACGTCAACCAACAGATGAAGACGAATTATCTGAATCATCAACCCAGATAGGGACCCTACGTCTAGACTGTTCTTTCAGCCCGGTAAAGCGAGTCAGTTACAAAGTTGAGAATGCTCGGGTTGGTCAGCGAACTAATCTTGATAAATTAATTATTGACCTTGAAACTAATGGAACAATAGATCCTGAAGATGCGATTCGATGTACTGCAACGATCTTACAACAGCAATTATTTGCGTTTGTAGATCTAGAGCAAACCCAAGATATGGGCGGTTGCCGCGCTAAAGAAGAAATCGATCCGGTGCTATTAAGACCTATTGAAGATTTAGAATTGACAGTACGTTCAACAAATTGTTTAAAAGCGGAAAATATTTATTTTGTGGGTGACTTAATTCAGCGTAGTGAAGTTGAGTTACTAAAAACTCCAAATTTAGGTAAGAAATCGCTTACTGAAATCAAGAGTGTACTAGCATCTTACTCATTATCGCTAGGTATGCGTCTTGAAAATTGGCCTCCTGAGCAATTACGCAAAGGTGATTAATGATTATCAATAGATTTTATTTAAAGGAAGTGCACCATGCGCCATAAAAAAGATAGTAGAAGATTCGGTCGTACCAGTAGCCATCGTCGTGCGATGTTTCGTAATATGGTAAGTTCTTTAGTTGAACATGAAATTATCAAAACGACTGTACCCAAAGCAAAAGAGTTGCGACGCGTCGCAGAACGACTTATCACACTTGCTAAAAATGATTCTGTTGCAAAGCGACGACTTGTATTTGCAAGAATCCGAAATAAAGATGCGGTTAAAAAATTATTTGAAACTTTAGGTCCTCGCTATAAAGAAAGACCTGGTGGTTACACTAGAATTATGAAAGCCGGCTTTCGTCTTGGTGATGCAGCACCAGTTGCTTATATAGAGCTAGTTGAACGTCCTAATTCACCAAGTGAAGATGATGAGTAGTCGTTAGGCTACCCATCATCATCTAGTTTCATCTTTTACTTTAAGCATTCGTTCTTATCGTAGATTTTAGGTTTCCCTTTAAGCTTTATCGGTTTTCAATTCTATTCAGTAGCGTGTATGATAAAGTATCTAAAATTAGATGGATTACATTATGACTCAAGCGATAGTGATCAACGATCAAGAAGCTCAGGATTTAATACATACAGTCACTGACCTCATCAAACAAGCAAAAACTAAAGGCGTCACAGATATCGAAGTGGCCGCGAGTATCAATCGTGGTTACGGTGTCGAGGTACGTTTAAACGAAGTTGACAAGCTAGAATATACGAATGATAAAGGATTGGCATTAACAGTTTATTTTGGACATCGAAAAGGTTCAGCTAGCAGTTCTGACTTTTCTTCTAGTGCATTACAAACAGCATTGGAAAAGGCATGTAATATTGCTCACTATACCCACGAGGATCCATGTGTGGGCATGATAGAACCAGAATACTTAGCACATGATTATCCTAATTGTGATTTGTACCACACTTGGGATTTATCTCCTCAGCAAGCCATTGAAATGGCTAAAGAATGTGAGCAGGCGGGTATGGCTTCGGATTCAAAAATCACTAACTCTGAGGGTGTGTCTATCGATACCACCCAAGGTTTCAAAGTTTTTGCTAATTCAAAAGATTTTGTAGGTTCCTATTATGCCAGTCAGCACCAAATCTGCGCTATTCTATTAGCATCAGAAAATCATTTAATGGAGCGCGATTACGAGTTTAGTGTTGCATGCGATCCATCCCAGCTTAATTCGCCAATGGATATTGCTTTAAAAGCTGCAGCAAAAGCGGTCGCAAGATTAAATCCGCGTAGAGTGTCGACAGGAAAATATCCTATTTTATTTAAAGCAGATGTTGCAAGAGGAATTCTTGGTCATTTGATGAGTGCTATTCAGGGCGGTCGTTTATATCGTCAAGCTTCTTTTTTACAAGATAGCTTAGGCCAACAATTATTACCTATAGCGCTTACCTTAGAAGAAAAGCCACATGAGCTAAAAGCTATTGGTAGTGCGCCATTTGATACTGAAGGGGCTGCGGTTAGACGAAGAGAGCTCATTAGCAATGGGATATTACAAACTTATTGTTTAGACAGCTATGCAGCACGTAAATTAAAAATGACGCCCACAGGTCATTCAGGAGGAATACATAATGTTGATTGCTTGTGTGAGCAAACCTATGATTTAACTGAAATATTCAAAACGATGCAAAATGGTTTATTGGTGACCGAGCTTATGGGGCAAGGCGTTAACTTGGTGACAGGAGATTATTCGCGTGAAGCTAGTGGATTTTGGATAGAAAACGGTGAAATAGCCTACCCAGTTTCTGGGGTAACAATCGCTGGAAATTTGCGAGAAATGTTACAGCAGATCATTGCTGTAGGCAATGACGTTGATAAGCGTGGGAATATTCGGACAGGTTCATTATTAATAGAATCTATGATACTTGCGGGAGCGTAGCGAATGAATGAGTTATTCACTGCGAGCAAAGCACGTTTAAAATTGATTCGTAGTAACTCTGGGGAAAACATCAATTGGATTTTGCTACCCGGTGGGCCTGGTTTTGATTCAAGCTATTTTTTATCATTTAGTGTTGACTTAACAATACCTGGGAATATCTGGCATTGTGATTTACCTGGAAATGGTTCTAATATCTTAACCGAAAATGATTATAATTTTTCTCATTGGCGACAAGCACTTCTGGATGTTGTAAAGTCATTAGCCAATGTTATTCTTGTCGCTCATTCATTTGGGGCTATTTTCACTTTAACGGTTCCAGAGTTGGAAACAGAGTTAATGGGCTTAGTGTTGATATGTGCTGCAACTAAATCTTGGAATCAAACTACAAATAAAATTGCTGAACAACGAAGCTTGCCAGTTTTAGATAAATCTAAACATCAGTATCTAAGCGAGATTTCTGACGCAGCGTATAAGCGTTTTTCACTCTCTGCTGGTGATTATTTTTTTACACCTCAAGACGCCACCTTAGGGCGTGATATTTTAAAGCAGACGGCGATGACCCACGCCCCTTTCGAATGGGCAATAAGTGAATTATTTGTTGATTATGATGCGCAGTGGATCCCAGATAACATTCCAACATTATTCATTGGTGCAGAAAATGATTTTGTCACGCCATTTTGTGTATTACAAAATGATAGCCGATTACGACAAGCTCATATTGAATTAGAATTGATTGCTGGGGCTAGTCATTTCCCATGGATTCAGAAAAAACAGCAGGTAATGAATTGCTTAAAAAAATTTTCAGAAAAATTTCAAAGACAAACTGATAGACGAAGTGATCAAACAAAGTGGGTTGATTGGGTTGCAGAATTGCAAGCTATTGCCCAAAATGGTTTAACCTTTAGTCGAAATGTATTTGATACACAACGTTATCAGCAATTACAAACGATCGCAGCAAAAATTGCCGCAAGTCAATCTGAGCAATCTTTTGATAATATTCAACAATTATTTTCTCTTGATACCGACTATGCAACTCCAAAAATTTGCGTCCGTGCGGCAGTTTTTAAAGATAATAAAATTTTATTAGTACAAGAGCGCGATGATGAGTTATGGTCATTGCCTGGTGGGTGGGCAGATATCAACTGTACGCCCACAGAAGCAATTATTAAAGAAGTGATGGAAGAGTCAGGTTTTAAAGTTACGGTGAAGCAATTGATTGCTTTGCACGATAAGCGCAAACATCAGTATCCAACACAACTACCGCATTGCTATATTGCTTTATTTTTATGTGAGCTAGTGGGGGGTAGTGCTTTGCCTAGTATTGAAACTCAAGCGATTGATTTTTTTTCTTATCAAAAATTACCACCGCTATCGCATCATCGGGTTAATCATTCGCATATTGAACTATGTTTTCTCGCAAACGCTAAAAGTCTAGAGAAAACTTTAGTCGATTAAATCGATAATCATTTTTTACTGTACTCGTTCAACTTTAAATTTTTCTTGTGGCCTGATAATTTCATCTTGAGCTGCAATCAATTGCAGTTCTCGCTTTCTAGCATGAAAGGTTTTTTTGAAAATCGCGAAAATCGCAGACATTGTGTGTTCTAATGCAAGAACCACGTTTTCAGTTTCAAGATATTTTGCTAAAAATATTGCTGCGGTAGCATCGCCTGCCCCGTTAGGAGATATATCAAACAATAATTTAGGAGAACGAATGACCCAACTACCTTCTTCAGTATCCACCAACATATCAATCACTTGTTCAGAAATGTCTGGAGTAATCACACTGGTTACTAGTACAATTTTAGGGCCTTTTTGTCTAAGTTGCTTACATGCATTGACGATTTCATGGATATTTTTTGTATGACACCCAGCTAAATAGTCTAGCTCGAATTGATTAGGAGTGATGATGTCAGCATGAATAATACCAGATGTTTTGAAGTATTCAGCGACTTCAGGTCTAACATATATACCACGACCGACATCCCCTAACACAGGGTCACAACAATAGAGCAAATCAGGATTGCTTTGCTTTAGAGAGGCTAGGGTGTCTGTGATCATTTTTCCGAGCTCGCAACTACCTAGGTAACCTGAGAGTATTGCATTTAGATTGTTTAATGCTCCCCGATTGTTTAATCCTTGAAGGATGGCTTGGATATGTGAGGGAGAGAATATTTCACCGGTCCAATCTCCATATCCAGTATGATTAGAAAACTGGACTGTATTGATTACAGAGACTTCATGCCCCATGCGCTGCAGTGGAAAAACAGCGGCACGATTGCCCACATACCCATAAGCTACGTGAGATTGGATGGATAAAATATTACTTGTTCTAACCATATTTTCTAAAATATTGTTTAAAGAATTAATACTATACTATTCTTACGGTTAAAAAAAGCCAGTCTTCACTTTGGCATGTTTGTTTTTAGTTGTTTATTGAAAAAAAGAGCTATTTTCGATAAGGTGCTGCGGATTAATTGTGCCGGTAATGACATGACTCGAGCAAGAGTGTTTCAGTATAAACTCGATAGCATGTTGAATTGGATTAACCGCGTCAATTTGTTTCAAATGACCACTACAAAAAGCTTTTTTAATGAAAGCAGGTTTATTGAGCTTTTCTGCATGGTCAAGTACAACCTTTTCATTGGTCATTGTTGGATTATAAGTAGCCATCACACAATCTGCATGATCTAGACTTGCTATTCCACCGACAACAGTTTTACTTGACAACCCTCCCATACGAATATCACCCGCTTGCTTTAGCTTATCTAAGCAAGCGAAGATTTCATACTGCGCTATTATTTGGCTGTCATTTCCATCAGAATGAATCAGTAAAATATCGATATGATCCCGCCTTAGACGACGTAAACTCTGATGTACACTGTTAGTAATTGCTTGAGGGGTAAAGTCAAAATGTGATAGGCCATTAACAAATGTTTCCCCAGCCTTGGTCATTATGATCCAATCTTTGAGTTTTGTTTTGAGGAGGTCGCCTAATCGCTGCTCACTGTGTCCGTAAGCAGGTGCAGTATCGAGTAAATTAATACCTAGTTCTTGCGCAAGTGCAAACAGGTCAGTGATATCCTTATCATTAGGTAGATCAAATGATGTTGGATATTTAAGGCCTTGATTCCGTCCAATTTTAACGGTTCCTAGTCCAAGTCGACTCACTTGACAATCTAATGCTTCGATGTACGCGGTTAACATGATTTCTCCCATATAGGGACCGCAATTTCTGGCATATTCCAAGGTAAACTGTCATGTGTAAAGCGAGGTTTAATGGTGGCACAATACTGATGAATTTGCGCCGCTAAGCCCGGCGCAAATGCTAGCTTAGTTGGCCAAGCGATAATCGTATTGCCATTATTTACAGCAGTAAAATAATTGGGACGATGATTTTTAAGCTGACTTGCTTCAGCGCGATCAATTTTAAAAGCGTTAAATTTCCATGCCTGCATATCTAGCCAAGGTAATAAGTGTTTGAGCTCTTGTAAAGCGCAATGACATTGCTGCTCTGTCGTTTGATGAATACCAACTTCAGCAAGCTTGCCACCCAGATACCAGACACACTCACCATTAGCAGTATAATGTGTGGTAATTGTTACCCGAGGTACTTGTTGCATATCTACACAATGTGCATAAAATGGTAGGCAATCATTTAGTTTGGCATAAACCATATGCAAAGGTCTTGCCTGCATTTTGGCTAAGCCAGTTTGCTGACTAATCGTTTGATTGCCGAACCCAGCCGTAAATATATATTTTTGTGCTTGCACAGTTTCTGAAGCACCACTATCACTGTAGATTTTTAATGATTCTACCTGTTGATTGTTTAAAACAGCTTTCCAGTTGGCTAATTTAACTATTTTATTTTTTAAAGGGAGCGTTAACGCTTTTAATACACTGGGAATGTCTAATACTTTTTCGTCGACTTGGTATACTTGTCCTGAAAATGCCCTGTCGTGTAATACTTTAGGATAAGCTGAGGGGCTTAAGCGCCGATTTTTGCCTTGCAGAAACTTGCTTGCGATCACTGTGCCTAATTTAGATGCTAATGAATCAGCTGACCATAGAAGATAGTGCCCGCTCAAAACTTTTGCAGAAGTTAAATCAACAACCCCTGAGCCAGCTAAGCAAGATTCCCAAATCGATGGCATGCTAGCGATAGCTTTGGTCGCAGTAGAAAGCTTTCCGGTTAAGGAGTATTTGATGCCACCATGAATAATCCCTTGAGAATGGATAGTTTGATTTGCGCCGATGGCTTGATTCTCGAGGACAAGCACTGATAAGCCTCGTGCTTGTAGTTGATTGGCAGACCAAAGGCCAGCAATGCCAGCTCCAACAATGACGATGTCTACTTTAATCATACGACTTACGAATGCTTTATCAAATCATCGAGTATAAATACCATTCGTTAAGTCGTCTAGTCATCGACTAGCGTGTCGTCAAATTACCCGGTACAATGCTTTCAGGTTGAACAGATCAAGAATTGAATGAACTACAAATTTGATCAGGCACATGTATTGGTCGTGGGTGACGTTATCTTAGATCGTTATTTACATGGGCAGGTGAGTCGTGTTTCAACAGAGGCGCCTGTACCCGTTTGTAAAGTTGAATTTTGCGACGAAAGGCCTGGAGGAGCAGCCAACGTTGCGGCTAATATTAGCTCCTTAGGTGGTAAGTGCACCCTTTTGGGGATTATCGGCCAAGATCCTGAAGGCCAGCGTCTAAAGCACCTATTAATTGAGCAAAAAGTATCCTGTGATTTGCATTCCAGCAATGATTTAAAAACGATGGTTAAGTTAAGGGCGCTGAGTCAGCATCAGCAATTAATACGTTTGGATTATGAAAATTTATATCATGAATTTCCTCAGAAACAATTGATCCAGCGATTTCAGCAATTGATTGCCCAAGTAGATGTTGTCGTTTTATCTGACTATGGTAAGGGAACATTACAAAATCCACAAGACTATATTCAAATTGCGCGTCATCATCAGAAACCGATTTTTATCGATCCAGTGGGTCAGAATTACCAAGCTTATCGATCTGCGACAATGATTATTCCAAACCGAAAAGAAGTTGATCAAGTGATAGCTTCAGAGATTACTCAATCAAATTTAGATGACCAGGCTGAGCAATTGATTAAGCGCTTAAAACTCCAAGCTTTGCTGATTACCGAGGGGAGCAAAGGCATGACCTTAGCAAATTATCAGCAAGGGCGACTGACTGTCCACAATATTTCTGCCTGTAGTCAAGCGATTACTGATATTACAGGGGTAAGTGATACTGTTATTGCGCTGATTTCATTGGCATATGCTAGTGGCTATGAGTTATTCGTTGCTGCTCAATTAGCAAACGCTGCAGCTGGGGTGGTTGTTACCAAATTAGGCACAGCCACAGTAGATATTGCAGAATTGCAGCAAGCGATGCGGCGTCAAGAAGGCTTAAGCCGAGAAGTTAAACGAGGGATAGTCAGTGAAACTGAACTTGAATTAGCAATACAAAATACCAAGACCCGCGGTCAGACCGTGGTCATGACGAATGGCTGCTTTGATTTATTGCACGCTGGACATGTGACATTCCTTCAAGCAGCAAAACAACTAGGGGATAGATTAATTGTGGCAGTTAACACTGACGAGTCAGTGCAGCGACATAAAGGACCTTCAAGACCAATCATGAAATTAGCTGAGCGTTTGGAAATGTTAGCAAATCTGCAAGCTGTTGATTGGGTCATCGCTTTTGATGATGATACTCCTGAGAGATTGCTGCATGTATTAAAACCTTCGTTTCTAGTGAAAGGTGGCGATTATACCGCCGATCAAATCGTCGGCGCAGCTATTGTTTCAGAATATGGTGGAGAAGTGAAAATTATTCCTCACTCTTATACTGAGATTCACACCACTGAGGTTATTCAAAGGTTAACTGAGAGTCAACAAAACGATGGTTAAAAAAATTTTGATTTGTGCGCCTGCATGGTTAGGAGATTTGATCATGTCGCATAGCTTGATTCGAACGCTTTATCAAGCAGGACACGAGTTACATGTCTTAGCGCCTGAATGGAATTTTTCAGCGCTACAATATATGCCGGAAATTACCAAACAAATTAAATTACCTATGACGCACGGCGATTTAAAGTTAAAAAATCGTTATCTTATGGGTAAAAGCTTACGCCAAGAAAATTATTGCCAAGCGATTATCTGCCAAAATTCACTTAGATCGGCACTCATTCCTTTTTTTGCTAAAATTCCAATACGAACAGGGTGGTTACGTGAAGGAAGAAAACTATTATTGACTGATGGGCGCAAGTTAGATAAAAAACTCTTACCGTTAATGGTTCAGCGCTATGTTGCTTTGGCTTATTCTCACTCGAACTCATGGAATAAAGACAATTTTTTATGGCCACGATTAAATGTTCCAAAGACAATTGCTGATGACACATTAACAAAATATCAGTTGGTAAAAAATAAAAAAATTTTAGCGTTATGCCCCGGTGCTGCTTATGGTCCTACTAAGCGATGGCCTAGTGAATACTATGCATATATAGCAAAAAAAAAGTTACAAGAAGGTTGGCAAATTTGGCTATTTGGCTCAGCTCAAGATCGCCTAATTACCGATGAAATTATGCAATTAACGGCGAATCAATGTACCAATCTTACTGGCGACCTTAAATTAGATGAAACAATCGGTTTATTTTCAGTAGTTGATGCTTTAATCAGCAATGACTCAGGGTTGCTGCATGTTGCTGCCGCGTTAGATAAACCTGTCATTGGAGTCTATGGGTCGACGTCTCCAGACTTCACACCTCCGTTAAGTAAAAATGCACAGACCATGGTTTTAGAAGGTTTAGAGTGTCGGCCATGTTTCCAACGAACATGTCGCTATGCACATTTAAATTGCTTGACTCAAATTAAACCTGAAATGGTAAACCAGCGGCTGAATCAGATTTTTACATCCGATTAGCGGGGAAAAAAATAATATTTGCCCAAATGAATGATTAGCACACCAACCCTAAAAAAAAGTCAATGATTAGTTTTTGCCAACTGTAATTGTTGCCCTAAAATCATTTGGGGTGAAAGCGAGGGTTGCTGCATGGCTTGGTAAGGTAAGTAAAAGGTTTGCTCTAACATATACTGGCCAGAAAGAGCTGCATGCGGAGTTACATCGCTAAAGACTATCCAGCTACTACCTGAAGGAAATTTAATTTTAACTTTCGGGGCTTCTCGTTGATATTTTAAATCTAGCTTCATTCGATCGTGAATTTGCAACATATAGTGGTCATAGCAGGTACGTGTTTTTTTCGTTATTTTGAAAAGCTTGAGTAAACAGTGCATTCCAGGTAACGGTGGTTCAATCATCGTAATGAATCGTTTAACGATATCTGTGAAAGGTTCACCTAGGTGCCACACTCTTGGTTGATTGTGAGGGTTAATATTACAGAATACACGAAGTATTCTTTGATCACCCATTGGGGTCGAGGGGAAAGCATCAACATGCAATCGGTTATCATTTTTTTTGGGCGAACTTTTTCTGCCTGCCGCTTCTTGAGTACGCAAACTAGTACGTCCAGCTTTAATGGTTGTTTGGTAGTGTGGTAAAACATTGTCTATTAATGCTTTAGATTCGTTGTGAAATCGAACCATGATCGATTGAAGCAATTGTTTTTGTTGATCAGCTAATTTTGCAACTCCTTTTAATTGGCTTTTATAGTGATCGTAACTTATATTTTTGGCACTGTTTGAAGTTATTGGGGTTTGTAATAAAGTATAATCTTCTTCAGAAAGCCTGAAAGATAGCTTTGGAAGAAAAATGACTTGACCCTGTTCTAGGCTTGAAATTATTTTTTGTACCGAATCTAGGGGGATCGGTGATTGACAATTTTCGATGTCTAGAGTCATTAGCTGCATTTTGGAAATCTCTCATTAGCTATTCAAGAGGGTGATATGATACTATGTAAAACCTAAAACTAAAAATGACTTTTAATAAATATGTTTTATTATGATACAAAACAGTGGATGTTATTAATTGCAATGGCAGCGGCACTGTCTTTAATCTTTATCGATCAAACGGCTATTTCAATTGCTTTACCGACTATTCAAAAAGCGTTTAGCCTAAATTACACAGATGTTCAGTGGGTGATGAATATTTATGCGGTATGTCTAGCATCAACATTAATTGTCGGTGGCAAGCTAGCTGATTACATGGGCCCTAAAACCACTTATCAAATAGGAATCGTCTTCTTTGGGTTGGGGTCGTTACTTTGTGGAAGTGTGAGTACTTATAGCTTTTTATTGTTTGGACGAGTCATTCAAGGATTAAGTGCAGCTATCATGCTGCCAGCAGCGGCTGTGCTCGTCATTAACCATTTCCCAGAATCTGAACGTGGTCGTGCGATAGGATTCTATGTGGGAATTGCTTCAGTCTTTTTAGCATTAGGGCCGATGTTTGGTGGTTTATTACTACAAAGTTTTGGGTGGTATTGGATATTTTATATTAATATTCCTATTTGTTTGTTAGGATTAATTTTTGCAAAATTAGTATTAACTGAACAAACTTATCACAAGCAGTTTAAATTCGAAGATTTCACAGGGTATCTATTAATTTCTCTAAGTCTGGCTAGTTTGATAACCGCCTTGATTGAATCGAATCGTCATGGATTTGGGTCCTTAATTGTTATGATACTATTCACAGTGAGTTTAATTGGGTGGACTGTTTTTATTTGGCGCAGTTTAGTCATTATAAACCCTATTATCAACTTTAAATTGTTTAAAAATAAAACATTCGCCATATGTTGCTGGATAATGCTGCAAGATCAGGCTGTTGTTGTCTCAATTACTTTTTGGATGTTAATTTTACAATATGGCTACTTAAAGTCGCCAGCGTATAGTGGGCTACTGTTGCTGACAGGCACCTTTCCTATTATTTTTATGGCACCGCTATCGGGTATTTGTAGAGATCAATTTGGGCCTATCTTAACCATGAGAATAGGCGCTATCTTGATGTGTTGTGGCTCGTGGTGGATTGGAATAGTGATTTATAATAATTATCCATTATTGTGGTTGGTGGCAGGGTTTTTTTGTTTTGGCTCAGGCACGCCTTTTGTGCTTTCCACAGCAATGGGGCAAGCTTTATCTGTAATCAAAGCAGACGTGCGTGGCACTGCTTCAGGCATTATTAATACTTGTAAACAGTTAGGAACAGCATTAGGCCTAGCTATTTGGGGTACAATAATAGGCCACCTTTATTTTTCATTTTTGGCGAAGATTTTGCATAAACAAAATGGCTACGCCGGGTTGACGGTTAAGAGTTTGCATGGATTATTAGTTCAATCTAAATCTGCTATGCAAGCGATTTCTCATTTACCTCTGGTGCAGCAGGAGCAATTGTTAGCGCAAGCGCAATTAGCAAGGCGTGAAAGTTTTGGGATTTGTATGGCATGTGTTGGTACAGTCGCATTAATTTCGTTTCTAATGACATGGTGGATGCCTAGGCAGCCACGATACATGGAGTGAATATATGAAAAAATTACTTATTTTGAGTGTGTTAGGTGCTAGTATAGTGAGTTCATTTGCTTACGCCGATAATACAACAAGTAGTAATGTCAACCCTGATCAAATTACGGTACGACAACATTTAAAGCAGGTCAAGCAGCAATGGGGCAGTATGACTGAAGAACAGAAACAAGCAGTCAAACAAAAAGCTCAAGCGGCTTGGAAAAAATTAACGCCAGAAGAGCAAGCCTCAATAAAACAGCATATGCAAGTCAAAAATCGCTGGTCGAAAATGACACCTCAGCAACAGCAGGAGGCAATCAACAAAGCGAAGCAAGCACTTGCAGTAATCCCGCCATATGAACGTAAGCAATTATTGATGAAGCGTAAGGCTCCGGGGCAAGCGGGCCGATTGAGTGTTAGTTCGCAAAAACGCCAAGCTTGGAAAGCGCTAACAGATTTGCCACCTGCTGAGCATGCTAAAATTGTTAACAGCACTACAGCAGCACCTGTGCAAGCAACCACCAATAATTAAGAACGAATGAATTTTAAAAACCCTCTTGGTAACGAGGGTTTTTATTTTTAATATGAGTAAAAATTATCTATGTTGTATAGTTTAGTGAAGTTTGCTTCAGATGAATATTTGAATTAGCTTCTTGGAGGCCGGGGGTGATTTTCATTCTCCCCATTTTCTTGATGTTTGTTACTAGCTTCATCTTTTTGGTTGTTTTTGATTTCTTCAGCTGGATTAAATTTTTTATCATTAATAAAATTTAAACATTCTTTATTTTTTTCGATTTTATCTTTATGGTCAACAACTTGAGCGAGTACTTCATCTTTGATTTCAATCATGCCTTCGTTATAATTTTCATGGAATCGTGCTCGTAAATACATGACAGCTAGAGTTTCGGGGTCACCGCTGACAAGCTCAATGGTTTGATTAGGTTGACACATATCCATAATATGATCAATAAGTTCAATAGCTGCTAATTTATCTGCTCCCATTTCAAAATCACCAAACTGTTGAGATTGACCTTCTACATTTCTAACCCCGAACAATTCATTTTCTTTTAATTCAGCAATTTCACAGTGCTCAGCTTTCCAAAGGCGCAAATTCGAATTTTTATTTGCTGGTGATGCAGCAGAAGCCATAGGGTTATTTGACTTTGGGTCAGTTGAGACATTGTTTATTGATTTTTTTGATTTATCATTTGCTAATTTAATTTCTTGATTTATTTTATTTATTTCATTTTTATGGGCTTCTATAATTTTTTCAATTTCACCCTTTTTCTCATAATACGATTCTCTTTCTTTTATGGTATTATCATTTGCTTGTTTTTCTTCATCAAATGATTGTATTATATCTTCATTTTTTTGCTTCATTTTTTCAAGAGTAGCTTTTAGTTGAGATAGTCTATTTAACTCCTTTTTGCCATTCTCATAAATATTTTTTCGTGCAGATGAATTTTTTTCTACAGATTCTATGTTTTTTTCATTATCATTGGCATCTGTTAAACTTGAAGTCAATGATTGATTATCATTTGAATGTTTATTTAAAATTTCATTTGTAAGAACAATGTCATTATTAGTTTTTTGTATTGCAGAAACTATGTTCTCTAGTAATTTTTCTGCTTCATTTTTGTTTTTTTCTATACTCTCACGCTTTTGAATGCACTCATTTAGTAGATGCGAGGGCCCTTCTTCTTTTAATAAGACGTCATGTACTCGTTGATATTCGTTCAGGGAATCTTTTTTTTCTGCTAATCTGTGCTCTAATTTAGCTATTTTTTCTTCTAGTTTTTGTTTAGCATTGGGCACATTATTTTTAACTTTGATTGTAATGCTCATAGTTTAACTCACATTGATTAATTTTATAAATTAATTATGGACTATGAATCTTAAGATTTCCTGAAGCTTTATAAATTTATAGTAATTTTTTTTTAGTGCTGAAGTCTGGAAATGCGCTCAATGAGTGGGGGATGGCTAGCAAATAACCTGAGCCAACTCGATTGATGTGAGATTTTTAGAGTATTTAATGACTCGCCGCGTTTGTCTTTAATATCACTGTTTTCAGTAATTGTTTTTAAACGTTGAAGCGCTGAAACCATTTTACTGCGTCCAGCAAGTTGAGCACCGCCGGCGTCAGCTCGAAACTCTCGCCACCGTGAAAATGCTGCGACAATCATACTTCCGAGGGCAACAAGCAATATCTCAAAGATGATACTGACTAAGTAGTAGACGCCTAGAGACGTATTTTCATTATCTCCTCTAGCAAACGCGTTACTCACTATAAAAGCAATCATTCGTGCTAAGAACAGTGCAAATGCATTCACAACCCCTTGAAGCAACGCCATTGTAACCATGTCTCCATTTGCAATATGTGATATTTCGTGCCCAAGCACACCTTCTACTTCATCTGGTTGCATAAGTTGCAATAGGCCGGTAGAAACGGCAACCAGAGCATTGTTGCGGTGGGCTCCAGTTGCAAATGCATTGGGTTCTGGAGATTCATATACGCCAACTTCAGGCATCCCTGACAAGCCTGCTTGCCGTGCTAATCGATGTACAGTTAGAACCAGTTTAGAAAATTCATGGTTTCGAGAGCGTGGATCGATGATCCTAACACCCATACTCATTTTCGCAATTGTTTTTGAGAGTAAGAGTGAGATAATAGAACCTGTCATGCCCCATATTAGGCAAAAGATAGCCAGTGACTGGTAGTTGATACCGTTTGCAGTGAGGTAAGGTTGCACCCCTAATATTTTTAATATCAGCGATATAGTGATAATAACTGCAATATTGGTTGCTATAAATAATAGTATTCGCTTCATTAATATTTTCTCAACTATTCAGCTCTTATTTATTTAAGTATAGTCAATCAATTAAATATTCAAGCAGTAACGCTATAAAATTTTAGATAGAGGAGTTTAGCTTTTAGGAATATGCTCATATGATTGGTTAAAGCATATAAAATGAACATTTTAAAAACAAATTTCATTATTTAAAAGTATGGACCGCTTGAATGTTCTCTCTTGGTACGCTATATTAAGGATGTAAATAAAACTTAAGGAGAACATTGAGATGTTAACATTACGCCAATTGGAGACTTTACAGTATATTGAGGAATTCATCGCGAAACATGGGTACTCACCAACCACGGTTGAAATTGCTAAAGGAATAGGCATTGCATCAAAAGGGGTGGCTCACCGTTATGTTAAAGCTTTAGAAAAGGCGGGTAAATTATCTACCACCTCTTACCGTCACCGTAATATAGAATTAGTTGAACACACAGTAGCTGCAAATGATGAAATTCCTTTATTAGGAAAAATTGCTGCAGGTCAACCTATTGCAGCGGTACAAGACGATCAATCAGTTGATTTGAGTATACTTGCAGGACGTAACCGTTATGCACTACGAGTATATGGTAATTCAATGGTGGATGAAGGCATCCTAGATGGCGATTTAGTGATATGTGAACATTGTCAAATTGCTGCCAATGGAACGATCGTTGTTGCACTTATCGATAATGAGTGTGCGACATTAAAAAGGTTTAAACGAAATCCAGACAATACGGTCACGTTGAGTCCTGCAAATGCTGATTATTTACCAATGAACTACGCCGCTGAAAGAGTAAAGATACAAGGTATTTTTGTGGGTCTGGTTCGTTTATCTAAATTATAGTTAGTATTAATCATTGATCATTAACAAAAATTTAACTAAGGTTTCCTCTTGTTCCGATGGTGGCGAATGATGTTCAATGCCTCCACTGTTATGGAGAAAAATACTGCAAAATATATGTAGCCTCGAGGAATATGAAAGTGCATCCCATCGGCAACTAGCACAATGCCAATAAAGATTAGAAAGCTCAGTGCTAGCATGCGAATGGTGGGATGTTGATTGATAAAGCGACTGATAGGTTCACTTGCTACAATCATAAGGATAATTGCAATGGTTATAGCTAATGACATAATCCAGTATTGTTGGGTCATCCCAATTGCAGTGATGACACTATCTAAAGAAAAAATGATATCTAAAATGCCAATTTGAATAATGACCAGGGAAAACTTTGAAGTTTTGAGTGGCACATTTTGGTGTGTTTCTGGTTCTAATTCTTGATGAATCTCTTGAGTCGCTTTATAAATTAAAAATACACCACCACATAATAATAATAGATCTCTACCTGAGAGTGCGAAATCAAAAATGTTAAATAAAGGTGTGGTTAACCCTGCAATCCATACTGCACATGCAAGTAAAATCAAGCGAGTGACCCATGCTACTGTCAAACCTAGACGACGCGCTGCTTTTTGTTGGGCAAGAGGTAATCGCTGACTCGTAATAGAAATAAATACTAGATTATCAATACCCAGTATCACTTCAAGAAAAGTTAAAGTGAGAAGACTAATGAATTGATTTCCTGTATTGGCTAAATCCACGCTTAATACTCTGTTGTAACCATTTGACTGCTGATCTGAGTATAGACTCAGAAATCGTAGTTGTGTAATTTTGGTTGAAAATATGTGTTTTCCCGATGGTTTCTAATAAAACCATGTGAACATTTCGATTCATACATTTTTTATCATGATAGATAGCTGAAAGCATCGCATCTTCATTCAATTCGAGACTAGAAAAGTCATCTATGGAATTGAGTTGAAAAATGGTTTGATTAATTTGATCAGCTGTTGCGACATCTAGAATACCAAGTTTCTGAGCGATGTAGTTCTCAGTCATAATACCTATAGCTACTGCTTTACCATGTGATATCTGGTATCGACTCACAGTTTCTAAAGCGTGACCAATAGTGTGGCCATAATTTAATATTTGGCGAATCCCATGATCATTTTCATCTTGAGCCACAATAGTTGCTTTGATTTGTATATTCTTTAAAAGTAGGTGTGGCAAAACGGATTCATCAAGACGGATAATTTGATTGAGATACTGCTGTTGCCAGGTAAAGAATGCACCATCTAAAATCAGACCATGTTTAAAGCTTTCTACCAGCCCACCGAGCAACTCACTAACGGGTAAAGTGCTTAAAAAACTAGAGTCTATCATCACAGCTTTTGGATGGTAAAAAGTTCCAATCGTATTTTTACCATAAGTCGTATTAATCCCATTTTTACCGCCTATGCAGACGTCCACCATAGCAAGTAAGCTAGTGGGTAAGGAGTAAATATCAATTCCTCGACAAAAAGTTGCTGCGATAAAGCTAGATAGATCGAGGGCTACCCCACCTCCGATTGCGATGATAGTACTGGAACGATTAGCGCCTATATCAAAAAGTTGGTCTTCTATTTCGGCTTTAATTTGTCTAGATTTCGATGCTTCACCGGATGGAATAATGATTAAATGCTGACAAAATTGGCTTATTGTTGGATGATATTTCACAATATTTTCATCGACAAGGGCTATAGCTGAAGGTTGAGACTGTAAAAAGTCCTGCCATTTATTATTTTCTACATAAATTGGATAGGAATTCTGTGTTTTTACAATATAGCTTGGCTGCATGGTTAGTTCCCAGTGGTTTATTAGTTAACTAGATAATGTAAGTGTCTCAAATTAGCAAACCTTATACAATTATTTTATCTGAAATATTTATACAAAAATAGCACAAAAAAAATTTTAAATAGAATGAGAATGGATATCCTCTATCAAATGCATGTATCAATTAAGGTTACTATTTCTCATATCACAGAAATTACAAGTTCGTGTAAAACTATTATTTTCTAATGAATATTCATATTTAATGGTTTTTAAAACTCTACACCTACCTTATGCTAATCCTCTGTTGACAGTAAGATATTTATATGAGTAATTATTCATTTACATTTATAAAAAAATGATAATGAACTTATGGAAGGGTTATGGATATCCAGGTTAGTAGAGCAATATACTTAAACAATTTTTTAGACATTTGAAATTTCTATGTGTATCATTGCCCACTTGCAGCACAATCTATCTCTACACTTGAATATTTATTTGTTATTAATTTTAATTTCTAAAGATAATGACCTAAGTATTAATGATTAAAATTAATATTCGAGGCCTTTAATAATGAGTTAATATTATATAAACATAATGACCAATAAGAGTAATATAAAAATGAGGAACGCTAATGAAGACAGAGTTAGATTTCAGAATTGAAAAAAAATTACTACTCCTGTAAAAAGTAAAGATGGGTGGTTTGTCGAAGCTCATAAATCAGGATGGGATGTATATACTATATATTTAGATATTCAGAGAAGTTGCGATGAATATTAATGATATAAAAAACCTATTAAATGATGAAAAAAATTCATCAATTGATTGATAACTGCAAAGTAGATTTAACTTTTTGCTTTTGGACTGGAAATTTCTATGGTCGCCATATGTTACTGTCAATCTTTTGTCAAAAGACAAACCTATGTGGCTTTTAGAATTTGCGAAATTTAAAAAAATTGCTCGTGTTTATCGATTTCTTTAATATGCGAATTTATACTGAAGGTATTTTGAAAAAAATGTTTGATGATAAATATCTGCAACCGCAATACTATAAAGATACCATTAAACGCGCTCAACTTATTTCTTCTTCAGTGGAAAAGAGAATGGAAGTTAATGATTCAGTGACCTGCAGATCATAATAACTGCTCATCTGATCTTTTTGTAATTGATTAAGAAGACAGGCATTCAGCGGCTATTAAAAAATAGCATGTGACAGTGTTTTAGTTTCATTGACATGAGATGTATCAGTATCTGTTTTTTTATGCTCTAGGGTTGTTTAATTAGCCAGCCTTTAGTATCAACCGAATACTTATGCATTGATTTTATAAGAATAGTGGTCACAGGAGGCTTACCTGAGTTGGTAAGGTCTGAAATTGCATAATTGCCATTGATAAAACGTCGCACTATGACTCGACAGTTGCCAAATCCTAACCATGCGGGGGTGAGTTGGATATTGATAGTGATTTCACCTTCATCACCACGGAAGACTAATTCCTCGTTTACATTGCCTCTAGAGCCGGGGGTAGAAAACCCATAACCTGTGAGTAAGTGACTTGGAGGCAAGCTTTGGCCTTCAGTAATATTTCTTATTCGTCCATTATTGATATATCGATGTGGACTGTTATGTACGGCAAGTATAGGGTTTTTCTTATGAAGTGTAATTTCTTTATTAGTGGTATTAACAATATGTATTATCGTATTATCGCAAGGAGAAGCTACGCAATGATTTGCAATAATACTCAATATACTAAAGATGATTACTTTAATTAGTTTATACATATTAAATGCCTTGGTCTATCAACGAACATATATCTCAATAGTTGCAGGGATGCCTGGAATTGATACTGCATGATACCGATATTTTTGGCTAATACCATTAGCAACAGGAAAGCATGACCCATATCCCCAGAATGTTGATGAAAAAGAAATATCGACATCAACAACCCCTTGACTACCCTTCAATACAATATTTTGCAGAATATCACCCCTAGAACCAGTGTTAGAATGCGCCGTAATCATGGTAGCACTGTGTGGTTTGAGCTTTTTAGCAGGGTGAATGCCATAGAGTTTCCCAAATTTGTCAAATTCTGAATAGCTTTCAGGGAAATATGTCTGTGACTTGACTTGATTGACCAGTATTTCGGAGTCGGTCTGATTATGAATAATCAATTGACTATTGTCACAAACGCTAGCTGCACTAACTGAATGACAACAACTCAAAATTGCTATTGAGAGAAAGAGTTTTTTCATACACATTGTAATTATTCGCATGGGTTTGAATATAAAGTAGTTTAAATTTAATCACAATATTAAAAATGTAACTTTATTTTGCAAGTGCACTCAGAGCATCTTCTAATTGTTTTTTTTGTAGAGGTTTTTGTAAGACTTCATCCATACCACTGTCTATAAATGTTTGATATTCGTCTGGGTCAATGTATCCCGTTAAACCAATTATTATTGGGCAATTATTTAACAAATCATGGCGTAAGATAGTTGCGATTTGGCAACCAAGAAAATCAGGCAAATTTTGATCGAGTAAAACAGCGTCAACTTCTGTATCTTTAAGTAAATCGAGTGCCGCTTTGCCACAATCAGCAACATCAACTTGGTACCCCCAATGAGGGAGTAAGTGCTGCATGGTGCGCCGTAATATCGGGTCATCTTCGACTAGGAGAATTTTCATTCTTAAACTATATAATACATAAGTTTTTAGTAGTCTATCGTAATATCAAAGAATATCTAGAGATATATAAAAATCTCTTGGAGAAGTTCGCATAAAAAGGTCAAATATAAATCAGTTATCGTCATGGATTGATAACTAAAGTAGCAATGAAGGGGCTTTTATCAGTAAATGTTGTATTATTATGTATGTCAGCGGAAGTTAGGGTGTTTAACTTTTATTACCAACACAAATGAAATTTGCAACCCTATCCTAGCCTTGTTAGTATCTAAAATTTAAAAAAAGGTAAATCATGCCAAACGCAATCATTTTTGGTTATGGGGGTATAGGCCAAGCTTTAAGTCATACTCTTGTAAGCGAGGGTTATCAAGTCATGGTTGTATCGCGTAAACCATTGCATAATACTGCAACTATCAGATATGAAAAATTAGATACTTGTAGTGAAAAATCATCTAGTCAGCTTATTGTATTGATTTCTTCTTATCAACCGCAGTTGATTATTAATACTATCGGAATGTTGCACAATACTGACTGCCAGCCTGAAAAGCGGGTGAGTCAGTTTGATAAAGAATGCTTTACACAAAGCATGGCTATTAATTTTTTTCCGACAGTAAATATTGTTAAGGCCCTCGATCAAGCCTTAAAGCGGTCCGACCAATTAAAATTTTTAGTATTATCAGCAAGAGTTTCTAGTATGGGTGATAATAAGTTGGGTGGGTGGTATAGTTATCGTATTAGTAAAGCAGCACTTAATATGTTTGTGAAAAACACATCAATTGAGTGGCAACGAAATTTTCCTAAATGTGCAATATTTGGTTACCATCCTGGAACAGTGGACACTCCACTTAGCCAACCCTATCAAAGTCGAGTCTCACCAAAAAAACTATTTTCACCGCAAGACGCTTGTGATAAATTAATGCATGTGCTCGATCAGTTAACAATTAATGATAGTGGGTATCTTTTTGATTGGAAAGGCAACAAAATTGAATTTTAAAGGTAAATGATGAAGAGTTTATTTTGGTTTCGTAATGATTTGCGTGTGAGTGACAATTATGCGCTTGCAAGAGCCATACGTGAGTCTGAAGAGGTTATCGCTATTTATTTAATTACCCCAAAAACTTGGAAACAACATCATGTTGCAGGGTGTAAAGTAGATTTCATACTCCAAAATTTAAAGCAATTATCCAAAGTTCTTTGGGAGCAGAAAATCCCATTGCTGATACGCCAAACTCAGACATTTGACTCTGGGGTAAAAGTGTTAAAAGATCTTTGTGAAGCGCACGGAATAAATAGTTTGTATTTCAACTATGAGTATCCACTTGATGAACGCCAGCGAGATAAGAAAATTAAAGAAGTTTTGGGTGAGGATATTGATATCAATGGTGAGCATGGTAATTTAGTATTAAGTCCTGGCAAAGTACTAAGCAAGGAAGGAACACCTTTAAAAGTTTTTACTCCTTTTAAAAAAGCTTGGATAATTGCAGCGGAAGAACACCATGCATGGCATCAAACGAATCAGTCGCATAAAATGTTTAAGCAAACCATTTGCCCAGATGAAGTACCTGAATCAATCACTGGATTCAGCCATCAGTTATCTAAAATACATTGGAAAGCTGGTGAAGAAGCCGCACATAAAAATCTAGAAAATTTTTGTGAGGAATCCGTTTTTAAATATCACCAACAGAGAGATTTTCCTGATTTAAACGCAACAAGCCGCTTGTCACCTTATTTGGCTATAGGGACTATTTCGCCTAGGCAATGTATTACCATGGCTTTAAGAGCAGCAGATATTCCAGAATTAAATTTAATGGAAAGGAATAAAGGGGTAGCTGTATGGATTTCTGAATTAATATGGCGTGAATTTTATCAACATATTACTTATTTTTTTCCTGAGGTGTGTAAATATAAGCCTTTTAAATCTAAAACAAATGATATCCCATGGAATGATAAAGAAGAGTGGTTAACTGCCTGGCAGCAAGGTCTAACAGGATTTCCGTTAGTAGATGCAGCAATGCGTCAATTAACCACCATTGGTTGGATGCACAACCGTTTACGAATGGTTGTGGCAATGTTTTTGACTAAAATTTTACTTTTAGATTGGCGTCTAGGCGAAAAATTCTTCAGTGAGAATTTAATTGATGGTGAATTCTCTGCAAACAATGGAGGTTGGCAATGGTGTGCGTCTACAGGTACTGATGCAGTACCATACTTCAGAATATTCAATCCAACCACTCAAAGTGAACGATTTGACCCTCAAGGAAAATTCATTAAACAATATTGTCCAGAGCTTAAAAATTTAGAGATCAAGAGTATTCACGAACCTTATGCAAAAAACAAAAGCTATGATAATTTAGATTATCCTAAACCTATTGTGGATTACAAAGTTCAGAGGAAAAAAACACTGGAGATTTTTAAAGATTATAATTGATTTTTTAATAATGATCATCGGAGTGAATGGTTAAAGCTAGTCACCAGCGGTGTTCAAGTTAATTAACCGGGCCCTGAGTATATGAGAGTGATGTCACTCCTCAACGTAAATCAAATTAAGCAGAAATATGCAAAAAATTAGTGATAAATTAGTGCAATTGGTCGATATTCTCGATGATCAGCAGTATCATGATGGAACTTCAATCGGGAATAGTCTGAATATTACAAGGGCTGCAGTTTGGAAATATATCAAAAAACTTATCGATTATGACGTACAAATTGAATCAGTTAAAGGTAAAGGTTATCTATTAAAACAACCAATGAGCTTGCTTAATGCAAAAAAAATCAAAGATTGCTTAAGTGATGCATCAATTTCAGTTTCGTCTTTTGAAAAAATAACATCAACCAACGAGTACTTGAAAACGCAAATTAACGATTTCAAACAAATTAGTGTTTGTTTAGCTGAAATGCAAGAGCAGGGTAAGGGTAGGTTTAATCGTCAATGGCATTCTCCGTTTGGGAAAAATATCTATTGCTCAGTTAAATATCCTTTCCAAAAAGATGTGAGCGAACTGGCTGGGCTGAGTCTAGTCATTAGTTTGGCTGTTAGTACAACGATTGAAGAAAGTATTAACAATTGCCTACCAGTTTTTGTTAAATGGCCAAATGATATTATTATTGCCGATAAGAAAGTTTCAGGTAGTCTTGTTGAAATTACAGCAGAGTCTAATGGATTTAGTACAGTGATTGTTGGGGTAGGTTTAAATGTTAATATGATGTCTGATCATAAAAAGCAGATTGATTGTCAATGGACATCATTGCAGAGAGTGACAAACACACATCATGACAGAAATCATTCGTGTGCTATACTCATAAAAAATTTAATTAAATATTTAAAAAAATTTGAAAAATCTGGGTTAAAAATCTTCTATGACGAATGGACTCGAAGAGATTATTTGTTGGAAAAACGAATTGGTTTATTAGCTGACTCATCGGTAGTCAAAGGCAAGGGCCGGGGCATTAATAGTCAAGGGCACCTTGTGCTAGTTACAGACGATGATCAAAAGCAAGCTTTCTCATCCGGTGATACCACCGTCTTGATGTAATTTTTTTAAAATAATAGCGATGTCAATCTTAGCTTTTGATTGATATGGCACTACTCCTAAACAAGGTGCACGAATTTGTGCCTTCAACGTTGAAATGATCTCTTGAGGATAGAGAGTTTCAGGATCAATCAAATTTGCTATCCAGCCTATCAATTTCGTACCAGACTGCTGCATTGCTTGAATCGTTAATAGGGCATGGTTTAAACATCCGAGCTTTATCCCAATCACTAAGATAACGGGTAGCTGAAGGCGATTAACCGCATCAGAAAATAGCTCAGTCTTATTGATTGGAACGCACCATCCACCTATTCCCTCGATGATGTTAATATGCGCTGAGTACTGAATCGATGATTTAATTTTCTTACATAGATTTAAAGTAGATAGGCTTACGCCCACCTTATCAGCAGCAACGTTCGGGGCTATGGGTTGAGGTAAAGCAATTGGATTTACAGTTTCATAGTGACATGATAGCGACGAGTTTGACATCAACTCTAGTGCATCGTCGCTGACCAAGTTGCCATCTTTGTTTTTATAGCATCCAGTAGCTAAAGGTTTTATTGCAAAAGTTTGGTAGCCTATTTTATTAAATTCTTTAAGCAATAGTGAGCAAACGTAAGTTTTACCTATATCAGTATCAGTCCCGGCAACAAAAAAAGTTTTCATTTTTCCTCCATTTTTATCACAATGTATATGGCAATGTCGTAATTTAAAGTTATTTTTTTAGGGTTAATGAATATATCTGCAAGATTTTTTCTCAAAAATTTCGATTTTTTATTAATTAAATGATTAATAGTACAATTTGCACCAACGTTTTTTATTGATTTCAATGCACTAAGGGGCGAGTCATATGCATAGTTATATTTGATGATTTGATGATCCATGATATCAAAGCCTGCCGCAACCAAATCAAGAAGCATATCTTCGCTATTTCGCATAGTATTTTTATAATCAGATCCAATTTGGTCAAAAGTATTATTAACAGGCATTGAAAAAACCAAAAATCCATTCGTTTTCAAGTATGAATTAAACTGATACAGTGAATGAGTTAAATTTAGTGACCATTGCAATCCCATGTTGCAAAATAAAAGGTCTTGTTTTCTTTGATAGAAATCAAGATTGTCGAAATCAGATAGTATAAATTCAATATCATTCGTTTGATTTTTACTTTTAGCGAGTTGTAATAAATTTTCCGAAAAATCCACAGCGTAACATTTGCTATGATTAATTTTTTCAATCAAGTACTTTGTGCTGTTGCCCGTGCCACATGCAAGGTCTACGATTGAGTGAAAATATCTTTTTTTGCGGTTTAATAAATCAAGACAAGCAAGGCACACGTTGTTTTGCAATTGACAGTCAAAATCGTAACTCGAATCAGCTTTGTTAAATGATTTTATTATTTTTTGTTTCATAAAACAGTCTTTTTCAACCATCAACGAACCTTCCAATGATTTCTTTATATTTCTGAGCATGGGTTAAAAATCCTATATGTCCTGAGTCTTTTATAATAACGATTTTTGCTTGCTCATTAAGAGCTTTAAGTGGATAGCAGGATTGATTCAGAATCGCATCTTTACCATTAATAATATGTAAAATAGGTTTTTCAATTCGACAATATTCATGTCTTAGATCGACTTGAAAAATAACTTTTAAAAATTTTGTTAATTGCTCGGATTCTAAATATAAAAAATGATGGTTTAATTGTCTGATAATATTGGATTTTTTATTAGGATAATTGACAAGTTTTTTAAAACGTGAATAAAAATCATTGATATTGTTAATCGATAATTCGAGATAAAGATCAGCCTGACGTTGATCGATTCCTTTCCAACCTCGAGCATTAGTGAATTTTGGCTGGCTACTTATAAAGATCAATTGAGAAACTTTTTTAGGCCATGAATGTGCAATTTTAATTGCTAACAACCCACCTAATGACCATGCTAGAATCGCTGAATTATCAGGAATCTTATTGGCTAATATTCTAGCTAAAGAATCTATTGATTGAAATTGTATATCGTGATAACTCATGGGTATTATATTGAATAGTGAAAAATATTCTAAGGATAGAATCT
>Ga0100402_1000873_pt1 | contig 35195 bp, 28 predicted proteins | sample CryGeyme20150102_FD_80419 | JGI IMG/M metagenome (GOLD analysis project Ga0100402, IMG submission 80419) | Groundwater microbial communities from Crystal Geyser aquifers in Utah, USA - Crystal Geyser metaG 2015-0102 | ecosystem: Environmental > Aquatic > Deep subsurface > Groundwater | place...
GGGGAGAAAACCCTAGCAGGGGAAAACCCTTGACGCTAGCTGACGTGGACGGCTGTATGCCGACCGCTTAGGGACGCACAGTTGTTCGCTGTACGGCTTTTAACCCGTGGTAAAAGTGGTGTATTGCACACGACATGGATGAAATCACAATTGCAAAAAAGTTGGAATTCGTTTCGTACTGCCTATCCCAATCGTCCCTTTTGTTTGTTGCAACCACGTGGACGTTTATCACCCGATTTGTTCATGCCGGACAACTTTATGAAAGACTCCAACACTATATATGCCAAGGTTCATCGTGATCCCATGACGAGTCATTGGTTTGATATTTGTAATTTGGAAATGTTACGTCCTACAGGTGTAACGGAAGTATCTCTTTTTCTCGATACGTCCGAAACTATGGTAACGTCCCAAGGCACTAGTGCCGTTCAAGCCTCGTTCGATCAATTTATGAATGTTCTGGATGATCATGGAATGATTTTGGAAAATCTATCTCAAAGCCAAATCGAAGATTGGATTACACCTCACATGAAAGACAACTCCGAAGATTAACAAAACGAAGATTGGTATATCGTATATATCCTCCACCCCTGCGCGGAGTATAGAGTCGAAATCTTCTCCTTTCGACGGTTCGGGTTCCTCTTGATGGATCATTGAATACGTCTGTATGTCAAAGAAAATTAAAAAATAATGTTCAAATGAAACAACCAAACACCCACTAGACTACTGTCAGTAGTTTTTAGTATTCAGTGTGTTGACTGTCGATTATTTTCTCTGTCGTTACGGTTTTACGGAGTATTTTTTATTTTTTCCTTTCCGATAATGGGTGTTTTTACAGTGTATTATTTTTTCCCAAAAATACAGAAGATATAATTCTGAAAAAACTTTGGACAGGTGTGCGGTCTATTAATTCTTCGAATGTTTCATTGGGATATGAGCTTTCAACATGAAATCTAATACTGGTACTACTACTAGCTACTGAGTAGCTACTATTAGTAGCTAGTATTAGGTTTACTACTAGCTAGCTACTAGCTAGTAGTAGCTAGCTAGTAGTGGTAGTAAAGGAATAATTAACAGCCGTACAAACAGCAGGAATAACGACAACCATTGGCAAGCAAACAAAAGAAAAAAAAATATTCGTACAAACTGCAGTTCATTATTATTTTTAATAATTTATGATTAGTATTTCTCTTGTCCGGTGGTCTCAACGGTTTTGTTGCTTTTCTTCAGGTTTTGTTTTTGAATTAGTACCTAAAAGCGTTACACTACTAGCTAGCTAGGTAGCTAGCCAGAGAGCCAGAGAGTAGTCCCAGCTTCAACACTCGACGCAGTAAACAACAACAAATTTCATGATGAATGAAGATTTGGGAATCACATTGCCATTATCTTCGGAAGTGGCAGATCAATTACGTAATAATTATCAAACGTTGCAATCACTACCAAAAACAACAGTAACACCATCTTGTACTGCAGCAAACAAGGATTCGCGTCAACCAAAATTATCCTTTTTGAGACGAAGAAAACAAGGAGGACAGGATGATTCCTGCAGCAGCAGCAGCAGCAGCAATGACGAAGACAGTGATGATGTTGAATGGAAAACTTCAAATAAGCAGGTCTTATTGACGGGAGATCCTTTGGATGATTGGAATGAGGTTTTACCGGGAGTAGTTGTAGCAGCAGCAACATCATCAACCACAACAGCAGCAGCAGTAGCAGTATCTGATGAGGGTCCGCTCATCGAAAGTACAATGATGATGAATACTACTCCGGATTCTGTACAATCAGAAGACGAAGAAGAAGTGTCGATACTTCACCCGAAAACCAAAAATTTCATCAATAATATTGATCATATTGATCATAATGATCATAATGATCATAATGATCATGATGACGATGATGATGATGATGATGATGTATCATTGTCTCCTCCTCCAACAATGCCGGTAGTATTGGTAGATGTGAAACGCTTAATTGGACATGTTCCCTCCAGTCAAACCGAAAAACAACAACTGCAACGAGACGTGCAAATGGCACTTTGGTATGGAGAACAACAGCAACAACAACAACCAGAAGATGATGATGATGACGAAGATATTAAAATGGAACGAATACTAGCAGCGGCACAACATTTTGACAATCGAATTACGGAATTGATGAATCAAGGAGTTGCACGACACGGAACTATTACCGTCGCACCAACGGATGCAAGTAGTTCTCTGAGTAAAAGTGATTCAAGTGATACGCCTTCTTCTTCTGGTCAACAGCAACAAGATGAACAACAACAACAACAACAACAACAACAAGATGAACAACAACAATTCTTGGAAATTGCTTATCCAGAATTTATTTGCAGTAATCCACAACAGCAGCAGCAACAACAGCAGCAGCAACAACAACAACAAGAATCAGACATCAACTATCAGTCACGAAAGGTCTTATCGACACAACGAATGTGGAAACACATTTTACGATCACATCCTATACCGGTGGTACATACTGTATTACGACATTTAGAACACTGTCATTATCAATCCTTAAATTGGAAATATGAAATGCATCAAGGATTATGGAATTTGGCTCAATCGGAACAAGAACATACGATACGTCAAAAACAAATAGTGGCATTACAAGAATGGAAATTACAAAAACGTACACAACAATTAGAACAATTATATCATGTTCGTGAAACATTACAACATCGGTTACAAATGGCACAAAGCAAAGTACAAGAACTGATGAATCTTCGGGATATTAAGGTATCACAAGAATTACGTAATCATCAGCGTCGTAACAACAACAAAAACGACGACGATCATGATGAGGGTGGTGGATTGGAAGCTTTTGATTTAAATTCAACCATTTGGGCATTTCCTGATGCCAATACTACTACGACAACCTGGTTGGGATTTTTGGATGACGAACAAAATAATAATAATAATAATAATAATGGCGACGACAATGACAATCATGATGATTATGATGATCAAATTGGACCATCCTTTCTCGTCAGTGATGGTGATGATAACAGTATTGGTGGATATGACAGTGATGGTACGGGATACGATGCTGCAAACGAGGATGCAGACGACATAGACGTCGAGGATCATGTTTTGTTGAGCCAGCAACTACATTTAGCATCATCATCCATTGACACCACGCAACAGCAGCAACACGACGACCAACAACAAGAACAAGAACAATCGGAACTTATTTTACCAGCTGTACCAAGAGCCAGGCGCGATAAAAAAGCGCGACGAGAAGCTTTGGCCAAAAAGAGACGTCGGCGGTTGCAAGAGGCTGCCAAAGAAGCTGAACATCAGGTCAAGTTAGATAAGGCCAAATTGGAGGAAAATCGGTTGCGCGAAATGTTTACCACCAATGATTTGAAAATGTCTTTGGCCATTACCGAAGCATTGGAAACGAAATTGGAATCGGTTGATGAATTGCTCGAATCCTTGCAAGAGGAAACCTGGGAAGACGAAGAAGCGAAAGAAAGCGGCAAACCTCTGGTACCAATAGACGTGGAAGAAGAAGATGATGATAATGACAAGAATGCTGTTACCGAAAAGTTTACACTGCTGGATCAGATCCTAGCAATGATTCTGGGATCCATGTCGCCGCCTTTACCAAACAAGGGAGAAGATGAAGCATCCGTTTTGGCCGAACACACGCAGAAACTACAGCGGGAGCACATTCGTATTGTCCAGGAATGGCGTGCTTATTTTGGCCGTCTTCCTTCTTCCTCCCCGGTGGCAAAGAAAACACCGGACACCGCAACGAAATCATCATCATCATTATCTTCTGCAAAGGACCGTCGCAGATCCGACTTTGGAATCGTTGACAATAACGAGGATGATTGGGATGCAAACGATGTGGACGATTGTCGAGAAATCGTTCCTATTGGAATCGAAGAAACACTCGTATTGCCAGCGGTGGTGTCTCCGCCTCCTCCTCCAGTACCTGCTCCAGTAGCTCCAACCCGGGTAGGTTTGCGACCGGGTGGTCGAGTTCATCAGCCGTAATGCTAAGTTTACGAGAAATTTGAATACATGTGCGACCTTTGGATCTCCGAGGTTTTCCATAGATCTCAACCTACGCTCGTTCGAATATCACTCGTTATTAATTAGTATGATTTTGGAATCAAGTAGACCTCATCCGAATCATTCACGAAGATACGAGCACAGGCGTTCCCTGAAACTCTATCATGGTTGTACTCCCTGCACCATAATTAAACGAATAAGTAAGAGTTCATTCATTTCTTTCCCTAGCCTTCCTTAATCCATTCCTAACAATATCTTTATCAATGCTTCTGGCTAATCGCGCCGTTACGGCTGTCCTTCGACGATCTCATTCTGCTATCATTTCAGGAGCTGCTTTGCCGCTTGCCTTTTCTCATATTATTCAATCCACCACCAACCGATCTTCTCTTACTGCGATTCGTACCATGACCTCTTCTTCGTCTTTTTAAGCTTGGCGTGTCGACCAGACCAGTGATGGGAATTTTCAAGGCAGTGAACAGACCCTCTCAACAGACAATTTGCCAAACGTGGAGGATGGTATTTTGATTCAGGTGTCGCATTCGTCGTTGAATTACAAGGACGCTCTTAGTGCTACCGGCAACAAAGGTGTTACCCGAAATTTTCCTCACACACCCGGTATTGATGCCGTTGGGACTCGACAAGACACGGGTGAATCCTGTCTCGTTACAGGATACGATCTCGGCATGAATACAGACGGAGGCTTTGGAGAACGAATTCGAGTTCCCGAAGAATGGATTATCTCGCCTGTACCCTTTGGCAAACCCGAAACCGCCATGATATACGGAACAGCAGGATTAACGGCAGGTCTTTGTGTCCAAAAATTACTTCAAATGGGAGCGAATCCATTCCAAGGCAGAGTGTTAGTAACGGGATCGACAGGAGCCGTAGGCAGTGTCGCTGTGGAACTCTTGGCAAAACTAGGATTTGAAGTTGTGGCTCTTACCGGCAAGGTAGACAGTCACAAGGACGCATTAATGGAATTGGGGGCCAAGGAAATCGTGGGACGAGAAACACTCGAATCTACCAAGAAACCCTTGTTGCGTCCCTCCTTTGCCAATGCAATTGATACGGTAGGAGGGACACCTCTCGCAGAAGTATTGAAACAGATTCAGCCAGGAGGATCGATTGCCTGTTGTGGCCTCGTGGCAGGGACTCAACTGGAAACGACAGTTCTGCCCTTTATTTTACGTGGTGTCAATCTGCTCGGTGTCGACTCGGTAGAAATTCCCTTGGCTGACAAGAAGGCAGTGTGGGACAAGCTGGCTACTGACTGGTCTTGTCCAAAGACGGAAGCATCCGCTGTAGAAATTGGACGTCACGAATTGGACGCATACTTGAAGGCCTTCCTGAAAGGTCAGTCGTCGGGCAAAATTGTCTTGAACCATAGCTTAACGAAAGGCAGCAATTTATAAAGAAATAAAGGATTGCTTCCGACTTGTCAGGAGTAAAATACTATTATATCTATACATTATTTTGTCTGCCATGGTTGGGTCTTGGATAGCACTTTGCGCGACTCCCGGCATAGTGTGATAAGGCCCGAGTAGCTCCAATTGTCGAGCTAAGCAGTGATGCAAATAGTCACCCAGGACACCAGAGCAGCAACGATCAAGGAATAGAAGTTTTACGCTGTTCAAAGTTGAACTTCAACTTCCTACTAGCTGACTAGACAGGTGACAGCAGCACCCACTGAAATGGCATGGCATTGTAGCTGAAAAGGTAGTTATGATAGTTTACACTACGTACTAGAAGAGGATTCTAGTGAACATTCAAAAGGAGTCCCGCACCCCTGCAAAATTCAATCATCTGATGCCTCTTGAAGATTCCCACGCTTCCATTTCGGGTCATATACTTGTACTAACTGTAGTCACAGCTCTTCTGTGATTACCGTGAAAAACGAGGGATGGTCGCCCTGCACAGGCTTGACGAAGGACGTTTGTGAACGAATTATTTCGCTTTTTGGTTTTTCTGTTTTCTTGCGTCGGACCCTCCAGGATGGCCTTGGCATCTTCGTAATCCCGACGGGCACTCTCAAGTGCAATCTCCCAAGGATCCAAGTCGGCTTCTATTGTTTTGTAGCACTTGAGAGCTTCTTTTTGCAGCTTACGTTCCGCTTCGTCTACCGTCTTGCTGCCCTGCTTAACCTTGACCCACAATTCGTAGGCTTTATCGACCATGGCACTGCGGTACATTGTGGCAAACTCCTGTCGCTCCTGTGAAACAAAGTATTCCAATCCTCGAGGGCAGGTTCCATCTGTGGCATACGATTTTTTTGCCAGTCGGGAATAAGCTGCCAATTGCTGATTCAGTTGGTCGGAATCATACCACAAGTTCTTGTCAACTTCCCCGCTGGCGGCACAGGCACCAGGACCCACTGTAGAAGCGGCTCCGAATCGAACTCGTTTTAATGATCCCATTCTTGGCTGTTGATTTAATATTTATTAATGGTTTGGTCGCTTAAGGTAACTAAACTAACTATGTTGTTGTTTATCTTGTTATGGTTTATGATTATTTGTTCATCCAAGGACACTGCTCACGCTCCCGTGTCACTTCTCAAATTGCAGTGTACGTACCAGGTACCAGGTACCCTGGTACCGTATTCTACGTATGATTGCAAAAATGAACAAGTTCAACCACTGAAAACTGGTCTTGAATGTCCCGTCATGACGGAAGAATAATTCAAGATGATGGTGTCAACTGAAAAAATCAAAAGGCTGATTCCTGCGAAGATGTTTGTTGACACGATCGATACCAGTAAAACGGAAGTGAAATAATACTCCGGGTATATTTAATAATATTGAGTACCCTGGTACCAGTTACCAGATATACTACTACTGTACTACAGTACTACTAGTATCGCCCCGTGCTATCTGGTACCAGGTACCTGGTAGTATGAGAGTAGGGTAGTAGTAGTATGGTAGAGTAACTGGTACTGGTAAGAAAAAGGCTGAGGTTCTTTCACAGTCTTATGAGTGGTAAGCCGAATTCGGCCACTATTGTTAAAGAATACCAGGTATGGACTACATATTCTGGATTCAGTACGGTATGTTCACAGTACTACAACCAGCAGGGTACCAACTACAACTACGGTACTACTAGTAATACCTGATACAGTACCTGGTAACACTCTTAAGACGTAAGAACCACGTCCAAAACGATGGAAAGCTCCACTGCTACTGCTATTACCAGGTACTACCACTAGACTAGACTACTACTAGTAGTAGCTACTTACTAGAGCTCGTACTCTAGAGAGTACCTGGTATCATTCCACTATTAATACTAGTCTAGTAGACTACCCATGAGTAGCTACTCCCATTCGGGTGGGTGTCAAAACGAGCCAAGCTACCAGCAGTACTACTAGAAAGTACAGCAGTGGTAGTACCGTACCGTACCGTACCGTAGCACTAGAGGACAGTTACCTGTATCAGGCTACCCGATTGCAATTCGTCTATCTACCAGGGTAAAGCCAAACAGAGGCGGTGTGATCGACCGACTACTGGTAGACTACTCTAGCTCTAGCTACTAGTAGTGCTGCCTCTCTACTGCAGCACTCTATTAGTAGAGTGGTGGTTAGTACTACCTACCAGGTACCTGTAATAGCAATGGTACTACTGGGACTATTAGCTAACTGGTACGTAGTACACTGAAGTTATGCCCGTCAATCAATTACCATACCAAATTTTAAGTAGGAAAGCACTCAGAATCAGATTACTGTACCAGAATCTGGCTACCGAAGCTCTAGTAGCTAGTACCACCACTCGTGGTGAGTACTCAAGTAGGCTACGACTACTACGTGCGGTAGGCGTCTGGCTGGTAGAGTAGACTACCAGGTAATGGTAGTAGTTAACAGTACTTCTCGGATAGACTTTTTATTCCGAGTAAACCTTGTTTAGCTCACCACAAACTTTGTTACTATTTCCAACCTTTTCTGGCTACGTAACTATCACAGCAACTCCAAAATAATACGGTAATCCTGTAGCGTTTGTTATTGTGTATATTTGCGTCTGTCTCGAGAGGATATGCATGTATCATAATATATTTTCATCATATATTATTTTATGTGTATGTCATACCTGTATGTCAGCATACGTCACCATAAACCGTAAGCCGTAAGCAACAACAATGAGCAATCCCTGGGGCGTCACGCTGAAGAGTACCGGCAAAACTCCAGAGCCATTCAGACCTTCTGCTCGATCTAGATTACAAGAAGATGCCAATGCGGAACGCGATATTGGAGATCAGCGGAGGTCTTTACGAAGGGTGAAACTACCGCCCAAGAACAAGCGACGGTCACGATCCAGAGGTAGCAGCATTAGCATTAGCAGCAGCAGTGGTAGCAGCCGTCGAAGACAGTACAAGAGACCAGGCAGTCAGCCCTTTAAATTACGCAAATCTCCATTATTTGGAGTGGTGCTGCGGCCGAAGCTACCAGCTTTGGGAACTATCCATGAAGACGAAGAGTATTTAGATTTGGAAGATTTGCACTTGCTGTCCGAGAATCTCCCAAAACCAAAAAAAAATCAACAGCGTTCTCCTATCCATAGAAATTGTCGTCAAAGAAAACCAAACGTTGAATCCTTTTCGGCGGAAGCTTCGGCGCATATAGGATGTGCGACCGGGCGACCCATTCACAGAGGTTCTGCCGAGAAAAACAATCAAGACGATGAAGTCAGCGACGAAGGTGGCGAGAAGACCAGTCGTCGTCGTAAATGCAAAACCAGCGGAATTATGGTATCTTTATTTGGCGTTCGCTTGAAGCCAACACCACGAAGATCACGTAACTCAAATAGCCATGGCCATAGACATCGAATTTATCAAATTGATTTGAATCCTGCCAAGTCTTTCGAGCAGCCGCGGGAGGATGACTTGGAAGATGATAATGACAATCAACAGGAAGATGAATATGTTTCGCAAGCCAAGGCATTTTTAGAGCTCAACTTAAGACCGCTCAGTCAAGGTGGAAATATGATAGATGAAAAAAACGATGCCATTGGCACCAATGATAGTGATCAGAAATTTGTGGAATTACAGTTGAGACACGTCGTGGCACCAGCCGACGGAGGTCCGAGGCGAGCCGTGACGGAGGCTGTTTTTCAAATTCCGCTGCTTAAAAAGGTAGCACCGAAAAAGGAACGCTCTCTGTGGCGCAAAGACCGATTGCAAGATCTGCTGCAAATTTCTGTGCAACGTTGTAAAGAAGCAATAACTACTGCAGCATCAAACGACAAAGGCTCCGATGCACCGGATTCCGAGGCACCACATAAACTTCAAATTCAACTGCAACACGTGGATCCAGATACTCAAGAATCTCAAACATTGGAACATGCCATTGATGTGATCTTAAATCGTCCGGATATCGTCGAAGACAAACACGTGCCATCCATGCAAGTGACATTGCGAAAGGTTGGATTTCCGCCCTGCACCAGTCGATGGAGCAATGCCGCCGATGGCGATTCTCAACCGAATCTTTCGTCAGTGCAGCTTAAGCATATCACAACCCTCAAAGAAGACGAGGAAGACGGAGACTGCAGTGAGCACAGCTTGAGCGAATCCAGTGGCGACATTGATTTGCTGGGCGACACCGATTTCTTCAGCACCAACGAGAATGGAAAGGAGGTAACGACATCGCCTGCCTTGAAGGAGGCGTTCGTTAATGATCTGGGGAAGGTTCCACTGACAGTCTCGAGTGAAGAGAACCATGCGAGGCCTCAAAATCACATGATGATGGCCAGCATGCCGGATCTGGCGTTGGAACAAACCCTGCCGCTAGGTCCTAGCGACTTGAATCGCGTAGAAGAAGAAGATGACGAGAATAAGGACGAAGAAGGAGAAGTGGAATTGGACGTGAAAAAATCTGATTACGCTGCAAACCGATCAGCTCGCCAAATTTACAAGGACAATACGGAAGTTCCGCGCCATAGATCGAGCTCTATGACGGATATATATCGACGGAGGACCAAAAAGAAAGAAGAGAATGAGAAAAATAAAGAAAAGGCCGATCTATCCAACCAAAAACGGCGCGATTTACTCATGTGGTATAACCGAATGCGATCTCCTACAAAGGAGGAAATGAAACGAAAAGTTCTGGCATTGGATGAATCCTGCGATATCACAATCGAAGATGTGGAAGGCCTTCCCTGGCTGTGCAGAGGAAAGTTTTTGGATTTGCGGGTTATGAACCAAATGTTTCTGGACGATTGGCAGGGCAGCAAAAAGGGCGACGATGATTAGCTCGTAGGAAAAGGACCATTCTGCTTTTGTGGAGTAATTTATGGGTTTCTCTATTCTTTTAACAAGTAGGTGGCACTGCGAGCTGATTGTCTTCCTCCAACTGTGCTGCATTTAGTGGTTGCCTACTACTAGACTACCTACCTACTCGAATAATAACCATAGAGTGCCGGTACTTGTCTAGCCAGCTATCTTAGAGTTGCAGGTTTCAAAGTTTCAGATGTGACACCTACCAGGTACTCGTCTAGTAGTAGTAGTGCTAGTGTGTAGGTCTACTTGTTAGTGTAGGTCTACTTGTTACTGTAGTAGCTATCATGCTGCTGAACTAAAATCACTACTGTAGCTAAATTAATCGCGAATCATATATCACGAATGCAGGCAAGGCAGGCGCAGCAGTCATGAACGAATGAAAGATGTTGTATGTGTTGATGATGATGCGCGGAAAAGAAACGAGATGGAATGATCACGGCGAAAAAGAAGAATCTTTTGCTTGATTGATCATGGAAAGACACCCAAAAAAACTGGCTTCTTGTCAACAGTAGGGCTACAAAATTAATCATAAAAATAGGTATTAACCTTGCCATAACTATCAAATAGAGAATAGAGTACTATACTGTTGTATTTGCCTTTTAGTCAACAATACAACAACCGACAAAAGCTGCGCTCAAAGGTGTCGAAGAATAATACAGAAAAAAACTCTATCGTGTGTGTGTGTGTGTTTGTTTGTGTACAGTAAACAGTAACGGATTGTGCTTTCACAGAATTTCTTGCAATATTCGCTTTATTTGCCAAGGCACGACACATCTATCGTTTGATTGCTACACACTGATTAATCATCTCCAGTCGTCACCTTGCCAGTAAAAGTCTGATATTGAATATTAGTAAAGAACACACTCAACATACACACACGTCACACGTTTTACCAAGAATATCTTAGTATCCAACAGTATATTGAGTGGAGACAACGACTCGAATACTGTACTACCAGTATTATTAGTATGATGATGAACACATCATCATCATCAACCTCAATGGACGTCGACGAGCAATTGTCAGAGATGGAGTATCAAGTGGACCCCATTTATCCATCCAAGTCGATGCAGCGGCCGAACAATCTTAGCATTCCTGAGCTCTTGGCTCTGCGACAAGAATTTGGTATTTCACCCTTGGCTTTACCAGCTTTTGCCAGACCTCGACAGGTGAAGCCGTCGACATTATCGTCCAAAATTGCATGGTATGTATTTTGTGTGTAACGTTTGTCGAAGTTTCCTTGGTCAGTGTGAAATGTCTCTGCTCAGAGGTGTTGTCTCGCCTCGTCCTCCGTCGCCATTGCCACTGACGCCACCCCCAAACTGTTTTGCGTTCAATAACGACTGTACAGGAACCCAAAGCGTCTTCAAAATATGATCTTGTCGGTAGGACCAGGCACGCCAGCGGGCGTTGTGAATTTATGTTCGGAACCTTCTATTCCCCGTCCAGCCTCTGCTGCTGCCGCTGCTGCCGCTGCTGCTGCTGCTGCCCCGGAAAACCAGGGAGAATCTTCTTCCTCGGACTCTCACGATAGCAGCAGCGATTCGAGCGAATCTTCGGAGGAAGAATGTGTGTGTGATGAACCAGAAAGTTCTGCCAGACGACCAACATTAGCGCAATCACCATCTCCTGTTTCGTCAACTACAAGTAATCCGAAACGGACATTGAGCGACCGTATGAAAGTTTCAGAAGGAGGCGGCGGAGGCAATGATGACGATAGTACGGTAGCCGAGTCTGCTCGAAAGTTGGAGCAAGACATGAACTTGGAGGCAAAAGTTGCCGGCTTATTTGATGATGCAGAAGAAATGGAAGGATATAGTGATGTAGAAGCCGAAGCTTTAGCCAAGAGCGGCGATGAAGAAGAAAATCATGGTGATCAAAAAGATGAGGACGACAGTGAACACACGTCGTTGGATGCTGATGACTGTCGCATGATTTTTAGTTCCGAAAGCGAAGAAGACGAAGACGAGAGCGACGGAACTGAATCGGGTCCACAAGTAGCAAGACGACATCGCAGTCAGGTTGAAGGCACAGACGAATCAGATGGTGACGATGGTGGCGACGAAGATGGCTTAATAGAATTTCAGGAAATGGCAGCTCAGTGGCTTGCCAGTGAGCAAGCAGCGGCAGAATTGGAAAGAGGAGATGACGACAGTGATATCAACGACAGCGAAGACAGCGACGAAGACTTATTTGCCCGCATCCTGGTTCGGCGTCAGATCCGTCAGAGCGGAATTCGAAGGTCCCTCTCGCCTGGTCGTCGCTGCAGGCAACGACAGGACATGAAAGCTGCACTCAGACATGGCGGATGCATCAATACGGCAACATGGTTGGATGCTGGCTGGCGGTTATCCACAGTTTCAAGTCAACACTACAGTACTTCGTACAATGCCAATGTTTGTGATATTGATGATGTCTTCCACTGTCAATCCATGCTTTCCGAAGATTGTCCAACTCAGTTAGTGACGTCTGGTGATGACATGGAAGTCAAGTTTTGGGATGTCCGGCATTCCATGGGAACTGCTAATCCTCTACCCTGGGGTCGCAATACGCACTGCCCGTTTGCTGCTACGGATGATGACGACCCTGATAACGTCGGATACAAAACACGCTGGAACGAATTTTATCGCCGGCAAAAGCCGGTGCAGCCGGCGCAGATTTTTGGTAACGTTCGGCCATTGGTGAGCCTCCAGACGGGTCACCGGGGCAACGTGTTTCATGTCACTGCACTATGGCAGCAACCGGGGAAGGTTGCAACCTGTGGGGCGGATGGATTTTTGCGTCTAGGAGATCTAGAAGCCGCCCTTGAGGGAGGTGCTAACAGCAGCTCTGTTGTCGTTAGTCCGGAGTACGGAGAAGATTCTGGCGATAGCATGGCGCGGGGCTTTTTTAGTAGAAGACAAGGCATGTGCTTTTCACATCATTTTTTGAATGCAAATGTTGGACTGCTTTGTAGCGAGAGGGGACTGAAAAAATTTGACTTGAGACTACCTCCACGGCAACAGGAGAGACGTGCACTAGTGGGCTGTGGTACGACTGTTAAGGCATGCGCTATTTGGAATGTATCAAGCGGAAGTTCCACCGAAGAAGTCGATTCGTCTTACATTTTTGGTATGTTAATTATGAAAATGCTAATGTGTTGGTGGAGTGTATCTTTGTTCGCTAACTGTTGCTTTATGATCCAATCAACACCCCCAGTTGGAGGCACGGGCGCTGAAGTTGCATTGTGCGACCTTCGCATGACGGGCAGCGAGTCATCTTCGGGGAATGCACGCATCATTTGCGAATACACGCCGCGGAGCCTACGCAATAGCGACGAGGTATCTGTGAGTGGCCTTGATATATCACGGGATAAAAGAGAGCTTCTGGTGAGCTATGAAAGCGATCAGATATACACTTTTCCGATATTCCCTGGTGCTAAGAGTGCTGCGGGTCCCAGCGTGGATGAAATCGAAGGCATTGGTGATTCGTTGAACAGCAGTGATTCGACGACCGACGGAAATGAGAGTGGTTCGAATGGCCAAATGTCTATTATTAATGGTTTCTTGCACCGTTCGGAAGATGGCACTCGTGTGCTTAATGAGCTTTCAGCTTATGGCGGCCACTTAAATCGATTTACATTTTTAAAGAATGCGCGGTATGCAGGGCCGAATGATGAATATATTTGCACAGGATCCGACTCAGGGCACGCTTGGATCTACGAACGCTCCACGGGAGCTGTAGTGTCGTTGCTCAATGCAGATTCTTCGACGTGTAACGGAGTTGTACCACACCCTAGCCTCCCTTTCTTTATCACCTACGGGATCGACTCAACAGCTAAGTTATGGCGTGCCACTGGCCCTGTAGATTCAAACACAGATGATTCACCTCGTGGAAGAGTAAAGGCATTCAATGAAACACCGTACGAAATGAGTCCAATTACAAAAGATTGGGGTACTCTTGAACGTGAAATATCATACATGGAGCAAGAGATTGCAGAAGCCGAAGCTGCAAGGAATGAAATTGACGAAAATGAAGATGGGGAGGTCGAAGAACACGATGACCCCGGTAAGAAAAAAATGCAACCCTACAATATCCTTCCAGACCAAGTCTTGAGCCGGAAAGAGCTCATAAGCAGTGGCAGTTTAGAAAGGAGCTATTTACGACGATTCTGCGGCGGTTCCAAGATTGGAAACGATATGCACAGTTTGCCTGATGTTTTGAGGAAAAACCAGTTCGAATGTTTGCGAGCAGCTCTTGGCCAGCAAGTAGGGCGCCGCTCTGACATTCCGGTTGAAAGCAGCATGTGCGAGCTCATGCGACGAGTAAGTTTGATTCGCCGCCGCCACCAGGCGGATTGCCTGGGTATGGGCAGCAGCTTCAACCCCAATGTTCCTTGGATTCTTGATTTGCCAGCTCCTTCTGATGATTCCGGGGCAGCGGAGGCAGCTGACAACAGAGCCGAAAACCAAGAACCCATTGCCGCCCACCTCGCCGATTTGATTCCGGATAATCCTAGCGATTGGATCCCGTATGACCCAGAAATAGACCCAAATCCCAGGGCTGGCGGAATCAACTTTAATATTGAAGAGTATGGATGTTTTTTCCGTGAACGTTACCTGTACTCGGATGCTAGTAGTGGTGAGATTTCCAATGTTGATGCCACCGGGTCGACTATTCACCGGCAACAAGAGTTGGAAGGAGGATGCAGCTTCTCAAGTGAAAACGCGTACAAGATTTTGCACGAGACTGCTCGTGTACTGAAAGATGGCGGCAACGAAGCTCTCCATAAGGGTCAACTTGATGTTGCTGCCAGGCGATATGACAAGGCGATTCGATACTGTTCGGTTCCGTTCATGAAGCACAAAGCCGCCATGTCCTATGCAGGAACATACAGAGAGGAGGTTATTTTGTTGGCTATGAAGCTTAACGAGCTGGATCTCGACGATGAGGTCTCGGTCCCATTGCTTCTTAAGTGGTCGCCTCTCTTGAAAGTCCTCATTTCCACGCGCTTGAACCTTTCCATGCTTCTATTGAAACGAGCTAAGCTCCAATGTGGCGTGTCTCATTCAGAAGAGGCCATGAAACAAGCCAAACGAGCCTTGTGGGAACTTCAGCCTTTCTGTACACAGAAAGGAAAAATTTGTATTCCTTACACCAAGAAGGGCAAGGAAGTTCACCGCCAGCTTCCCGAAGCGGATCTTACCAGAATAAACAATGTAAGTTCCTCCTTGTGCGATAAGGCAATCGGAAAAAGAGTCAAAGTTGCCGTCTTGAAGATGCAAGAGCCAATCGAGACTTATGAAGAGGCCAAGAGCTTGCAGGCTAAGGCCTACTTTCGACTAGGATCGGCACTGCTGGATCGAGCAGGATACAGAGAAGCTGTTTTGAACTTTGAAAAAAGCATCGAGGCTACGTTGGAGCTCAATCCTGATGCCAAGTTGGACGCTGTGATTGTTCGGCGTCTAGCCGAAGCTAAGAGGCAAAAAACTCGCCAAAACAAGCGCCGAAGAAAGAAGTTTCGATTCATGTTCGCCCAGGGAGACAGGAGAAAATCTGACAAGCATACCAGCCGAGCCGCCGTGTCCACCCCGAAGGTCTCGGCTCCAGGGTTGACTGCTGGTCGCAAAAGTGAAGAGGAAGAACGTGGCACACATTCGGAATAGCGTACTCTAAGCCGGTTGACTTGGCTGAATAATTCCGGTTAACTTTAGAAGCTACTTTGAAAGGCATTCGGATCTGCTGTTTGTGCCACAGTCCGGCTATTGTCGTCGGCACGTCGTGGCATGATGCAGCGCGACACGAAGCAAAATACAGACGGGTTTACTGAAAGAGAATCTAGTAGAAAAGTAGTGAGTACTTGTAGCAGTAGTACGACCGTAGTAGTAGTTGTTTAGGGAAGGTATGGGAATCCGTTTCCAGTAACAGAGGCACCGGCCACCATGCCACCAATAGCGATCATCGCCAATCGTCCGTTTTTCAATTCCTTAAGTTGCATTTCCTTTTGCTTGGCGGGTTCCTTAGGGTAAAGACCAATGGGATCAAATCCAAAGTTACCGGGTTCGCGGTCGTATCCAGCGCCCATACCAGCCAAAGCGGGGAACGAAACGGCCTCAAGGAAGGAGATCCAACCAAAGATTTGAATCATGGCTTCGGGACAGGCATCGTGAGCGTCAATGACTTTGGGAATGGCCTGGAAGGAGTATTGTTCTCCTGGGACACGGATAAACTCAGGAACGACAAATCCAAGTGTAGCAAGCATTGCAGCACGACCGTGCTTCAACTCTGCTTCGCGGAACCATGGCATCCATTCAGGAGCACGCTGTTTTGGGTCACAGAAAAAGGAGAGATTTCAAGTTGAACATGAAAAAGAAAGACGAGTATGAGAATCGTGTGTCAAGTGTCATGGTCGGAAGTGAAAGTAGGTCCGCAAAGATACTCGAGTAGTCGTTTCCTCCTCCAAACCTCCGATTCCTCCTTCTCTGTTTCGTGAACAAATTATTACTAGTTCAACCGTCCAAAACATACTAACCTCGTTGAAGTTGAAGGGATCGAAATTCTTGGACTCCAATCCCATAAGCATAGGTTCAACACTTTCTCCACCAACGTATCCATTGGCAAATTCATTAAGACTGGTAGTCACCTTGGCAGCAGGAGCAGGTGCAAAGGCAGTGACGCTGCTGGCCACAAGAGCAGATGCGATCAAAAGAGATTTTACCATGGTAATTTACTGTGGATTGAATGAAAAAATTATAGGTCAAAACGAGTCTAGTAGAGAGTGCAACAACTATTCCTTACCTGGTAACATCATAAGAAGATGGTCTACTTTTCAGCTGTGTGTCGTCACGCACCTGATAATGGAGCTCGCGATCTATTTTAGATCGGCAAGGATATGTGTTCAACTTCGTTTAGCCTTGTCCTTAAAACCACTCCCAATCGGAATTGTTCTAATGATATTCTCAAAAAGCTATCTCTTTTCTGCAGCTAATGATGGGGAGTGACACCTAACACTTTGTCTCTCACTTGCCTATTATTACTTTTGCAATACTGGAATTCATTCCTCATCAGGTTTGTGATGATGTTGTTGTTAAATAATACACGTAAATAATAATGATGTTGTATGCTCATCAAGGATCATTATTGACGTCCAAGTCTATTCTGCACAACACACTACGCTACACTTTTTAAGAATAGCAAAATATCATGAAGTCTACGATCGTCGTTCTTGCTTGTGCAGCTGGCACCGCCAGTGCCTTTACCGAAACATCTCCTTCTGCCTCTGCTCGATACACCAGTAGTTATTACGGTAGTAATAGTGCTGCAAAAATAAAGTCTGCCATGGACGAGTACGAAGGTGCCATTACGTTCGATGCCACAGAATTCAAATTTGATCCTGTACGTTCGAAGTTTAAAGTTTGTGTTTGAACATGACATCTGCTCTAAAAGTTCTAATTATTGATCTGACCTTGCAAAATATTTTCAATATTTATTACCGCTTCACTTCCCCTCTTTGATTCGCAGTTGAGACTGAGCGAAACCTACGAACCCCTTCTGCCTTGGTTCCGAGAGTCTGAACTCCGACACGGCCGCACTGCTATGCTTGCTGTATTGGGTTTTATTACCGCCGACTTTGTTCGCATTCCGGGCGAAGTCTTTTCCTTCGAATCGATACCCAAGACCATTGATGCTTACGATGCACTGCTGCTAAAAAATAACGGTCCCATGCTGCAACTGTTATTTTGCATTGGTCTGTTCGACCTAATCGTTACGGCACCCGCCTGTGTCGCCACCATGAATGGTGAACGCGACCCAGGTGACTTTAGCTGGCATTTATTTAAACCCACAGACGATTTCGATTACAAGAAGAAGAAGCAATCGGAATTACTCAATGGACGTCTCGCCATGTTCGCCATTGGAGGAATTGTAACACAGAGTGTGATCTCTGGACACAACTTCCCCTACGTTTGATCACGATTTCTTGTCTGAAAAAATGAGGGCACGTAAGAAGTACGCGATGGGGGATTCTGTATAGCAATAATGTTATACATTAACGAAAGTGACTGCCTACTGCAATGCATTGCAGAAACTACAATGCCGGGTTTAAAAATTCTGGTTATCTTTGGATCATCTGAACATAGAAATAATGAAAGACTGCATTTTCTTTAATTTCAAATTTGCTCTACAGACGACGATTGACAACGACTTCATAGATTCGTACTGTCTACTGATCTTTCCTTCCGATTTCTGCCCCGGTCGAATCGATGTGCTGCTCCCCAGCTAGGGAAAAGCGCCGCGATTGAGTACCGTGTTAAACGTAGCTCGAGAATCCTATATTACAGTGTTTGCTAGCGCAACTGTTGTTTCACACGGATTGTGGTTGATCGACCAAGTTTCGGTTATCCCCATGCTTTGGATTGTTTTGTTTACCATATTGTTTTCGTATAAAACACAACTATACTTATCATTATTCATATCTACTACATCAAACAATTCGCAGCCTTTTGTGTGTGTGTGTGTGTTCGTAAATTAAAGCGCCATTTCATCGTACAGAGGAACATCTGCCAACGCACTCATATTGTCCATGTACGTTCTCAGCTTTTTAGGCCATTCGACACCCTTGATAATGGTAATCGATCGCAATCGCGAAAACAAATCCACATCATCCAACGAAATACCACCCTCGCTACAGTATTGATCACAAAAGATGATATCATCCAATTCTACCAACTTTCGATTCAGTTCTTCCAAAAGAGGAGCTGGATCATTGGCCATAGCTTCGGCATAGAGGGCCAATTTTTGATCCATGCTCATATCGCCTTCCTTCCAATCCTTCTTTTCGTAGGGTGGCAATTGATGATTCATAATAAAGGCATGACGTCCATCCAATTGCTGAAATTCAGGTAACAAACCTGTCGCAACGTATCTTGGTCGCTGAAGAGTCCGAAGCAAATCACGGACCGATTTTTGCCAATCTTTAATGTCGGTTCGGGATGTGGCGGGTTGGATAATATTGGTAGGTCCAAAGCGTTCGTCATTCTCGACTAGATTCACAATATCCATAGATTCGGCCATAATGAGATCGTCTTCGGGAAGTGTCTGTAGTAATTTTTTGGGGATTTTTGAATAAAGGGCGAGTTAGGATAGAGTAAAAATAATGTGCGAGACCGGCGTGAGAAAATACTAATCGAAAAATGAAGCTTAAACCTTAAACACCACACCAGGCCTTTCATATTGAATCCAAACTAGAATTGTTCTAGTTCAAATCCATCCATCCATTCACACACAGAAAATGTCGTAACATTTTTTCATGTTATGGAACTTACAAAGATGGGAGCAATTTTCTTGCCAACCAATTTGGTAGGTGTTGGAATATCATCGTTGGCCATAAAGTACAGATTATGTTTGATATTTTTAATACCCAGAGCGACACGGACACGAACACAAAAGGGACAGTGATCATAAATGTATACTGTGGGCAATTCATCACGGATGACACGAGGAGGCTGCTCAAAGGTCGGAGCCGCGGCCGATGTCGTAGACGACGACGACAATTGGAGAGATGTTGTTGTTGTTGTTCTTGTTCTTGGAAGTGCTGCTAGAACGAATCTATTGCTGCTACTGAGACTTCCAGTAAAAGCCTGAGCAGATCCTGCCAGAAGGAAAAAGAGAGGAACCGTAATTTTCATTGTTGGATGCAGCAAAAAAAAAAAGGAATAGTTTTATCAAGAAAATGTTTATGAGAGGAAAAAGATGAAAGGTACCGACCGAACCCGAGTATGAAGGTCAAGATGGGTTGGATGATGATGTTTCTCGTTTTCTATTTATTTTATCAGATTTTGCCAGAGATCTGTAAAAATCAGTGTCGAAAATGCATTTTAATAATTTTTTCTGTCCAAACGACATACGTCATCAAACTTTTCGTATTTAGTACGTATGAGTCCTGTTCGTGACTTACCTCCGATTTTAACCTGAACCCATTCTCTCACAAAATACGTGTTTGTTCAGAATGAAACAAAACACATCGATGATGACTGATGCCATGTTGTATCATATCATTATTTGTTTAATGAATAATTGTACTAGCAACCAATAAAGCAGCATTCGAGTACCAGGTACACTACTTCACAATCTTCAATAGCAACTGAACCTGATAGCTAAAAATAGCTGGCGCATTATAGCAAGAAGAAATAATAATACTTTTGAGACAAGAGACATAGCAGATTCCGACCTTCTCGCATCAGCTACACCGCTCAAAATAAAATTATAGAGCCAACATGACAAAGATGCTACTGGTACATCTCTCCTGTGTCGTGGCAGCTGCTGCCCTTTCTGCCTTTTCTGTTGCGGGATTTTCTTCTGTTCAACCGTACACTATCAAAACCTCTACGGCTGCCGGATTCTCTACTAAGCGACAATTAGCTTCTCGCATTTATTTAGCTGCCGACAACAACAACAACAAGGACGATGCAACGACTACTACCACAGCTCCTGCTACAACAAGGAATGAAATTTTAAATGATGCCAATGATGCCTTGACCAGTGTTGGTTGGGCACCACCCCGCGAGGATGGAGAAATGACATCGGATGATCCCTTTGTACAACGGATCAATGCTGGTATTCAACGTGATGTTGGTGTGGACTTGGATGAACTATTAAATCCTGCCAAGGTTGTGAATTTGGAACGAGATTTGTATAATTTGCGTTTAGAATTGGCTTCGTTGACGGGTGTTGAATTGGACGATGCAACAAAAAGTACAGCAGCCCTTACAACCGAACAGTGTGACGGAACGGGAGGTGGAACGGAGGCCGATGCAGTACGCGCACGTATTGAAAAGAAAGAAAAGGATTTAATCATTGAACGACGATCCGTTTTTCGAGGATGGCTCAAGAATGTGTTCTTGGTGCAAGCCATTTTAAGTTTTGGACTTTCTTGGGTCATGGCCACAAATCCAGAATCCTTGTTTGGACAATTTGGATGGTTCAATTCCTACAACATGTACGTACACAATACTATACTCTGAAGTGGCAAAACGAAGGGTTGGAGATGAAAATTTCACTCGTTTACTCATCCACGTTACCTCTTCTACTACAGGGATATTTCCATCATGGTGTTGGGATACTGGTGGTGGTGGCTATTTATTATTCCGTCGCTTCGGTCTCGACGTCCACGGGGTGCGGAAAAGAAAGCCCTCGATATTGCCTTTTTAGCTTCGCCCATTATTTCTTTGACTGCTCCTGTGGCCACGAAAGATACTGGCTTGATTTGGGTTGCCAATCTTGTGGTGGTGCTGTCTTGCTACGGATTTGCATATACGGTTGGAGATGATGATAATGGTAGTAACGATGACAGCAAACAACCCGAATGGTTGAAATTCGTTTACAAATCCCTCGATTTTGGAAGTGGACGAGAACGTGGGGCACGTCAATAGATATAATTTATATTATGCTCACAAAAAAAAAGCATAACAACGCAGCCAGCAAAGAAACATGAATCTATGCTTTCTCTAGCTTTGCCTCGTCTCGTTGTTTTTTCCATTCCTCTTGTAATTCTTTGGTTTTCCGTTTGTATACAAATTCACTTAGGGGTTTGAAGCGATCAAATTGATGTACCACGGGACTGACGACACCATCCCAATTGAGGACCGTCTTATCACCGTTGACTTCGTCGCGGACCATCTTTCCGTTGCCCCATTCGTTGAGTTCTTTCGTTCGCATGGCTCCCATGTTATTAACGATGCCTCGTCCTTGATCGTACACAGCAATGCTGCGAATACGTTGGGCATTTTGCAGTTTGCCACTGTAGTAAAGATAATTGTGAAATCCTTGGTCGGCACCCTGCAATGATTATTATTTGTTCAAGGAATGGCAAAATGAGCAAAACTTACTATTTCCTGGTATCGTAGAAAACAAACAATTCAAAACACACATTTAAAAACCAGTAGTCAAGACGACACGTACCATCAGTTTAATTTCTGTTTCGTCAAATTCGTTCACCATGGCTCTCAAATACGTTTCCAAAGCAATTTGTTCTCCCATGGTGGCACCACTGCAAATCGTTGGTTTGTCTTGCATGGCTTGAATGACTCTTGTCCCATATGCGTTGGTCAACCATTTGCGATTTTTATCCGATTTCCCAATTCGTGTAGCATCTGCATTTTCTCCAAAAAAGAACAAGACCCCGTCCTGTCGTTGCTTTGAGGTTGGTTTGTTATCGATGGGTTCTCGTGGCACAGCCGCGAATGGGTCCGTTTGAAAGTAGGTATCTCTTGCATCGACCAACATTTGCCACGTGTGCGGTTGATACTGGATGCTCCAGATCCAGTACAGTTCGTACCGTGTCGTGGCAACGGGTCGAGATTCACGAACATCAGCCAACGGTTTCCATTCCCCGGCACTGTACTCAATGTGTAAGATGTCATTGCCTTCTGTGACGTTGCGAGTTTGATACAGCACATGACAATGACAAACGCGCATCCCACCCTTGGCAGAATCGGTTGTCATGCCTTCGGCATTGTAACACACAAAAGGCACCACGTATATAATAACGTGTGGATCCGAGGCAAAGAATTCGTGTAACATTTGCTGTCTGTGACTTTCCTTGTCACTACTGCTGCTGCTGCCTGGATGTTCCGCCATATCCAAAGGACTGACAGCCAAAACAATATCTCCTTGGAAACCGGTCTTTCTGAGACTTAATATAAATCCTTGATAAATGGATAGGTCGTACTCGGATGCAAAAACAAAAACAGCATCCTGATCGGATCTGTGTTGGCCCAATACAGGTTTGAGACGCGGTGTAACTTCCACGGTCGGATGTCCCTTGATTGGCTGGAGCGCATCTTGCAATTGTTGTCGAATCAAATCAGTTGGTTTAGGAAACTGTGTAGGACCCAAAACAGTATAATCACTCAATTGAAAGAGTGCTAAATGCGGATCATTTTCGTCAAATTCAATATGGTGCTGTTGTTGTGCAGCAGTGACGGATGCAGACGTTTCAATCAATCGCCGTCGGGGATAACCTCCTTGTTCTTGGCGTGGTGACAATTGTCGAAGTGTGCCAGGATACGGGGAATCGGCATCTGTAGACATATTATCATAATAATAAATGACATCCAAAATAAGGAGACAAGCTGCTAGACCTATCGTTATGACCCATTGTCTGTTACTAGAAGTTCTTGTTGTGGGTGCCTGGTGTGGGCATGAATCCGAGGAAGGGTTTTGTTGTTTGTAAGGGACTACAGAGGGGCAGCTTTCCGTTGTTATTTTCTGCTTATCCAACACTATTGGGCTGCCTTCCTCTTCTACTTTGTGCTGCATTTTGTTCATTGCGAAAAGATGTATGTGGGTGCTGGAAGGTATGTTCAACCGTTCAACCAGCTTATCTTCCCAGCTGTTGTGTTGCTAGTAGTAGAGTCGGATTCTAGCAGCTCTAGTAATAACGAAAAAAATAATGACTTTGAGACAATCGTAGTCATGTTCGTGATTCCAAGTGATAGACGCACATTGGCAGGATCAGAACATTAATTCCCTAGTTCTACTCAAGCGTTTCCATATTATTATTAGTAATTTCATTACAGAGGGTGAAGCTGTTTTCATGTGGCCATGTTCTTGTTGTCCATAGAACCGTATTCTTGCGTACTTTCATCGGTATTGCGCGGTAAGAAGAGTTTTGTTTGGTCATCATCTCCCCCCCCTTCCTTCGAGCGTTCCGCAGCCGATTGGTGATCGGCTTCGTCGAAATTACTGTTGCTACTGTTGTTGGCGGCGGCGGGTCTTTCTACAATAAAGTATGCCAAAGCACCAAAAACAAAGAGGGTGAAAATAATAGAGGCGGATGTCATTGCTTTCATCTCTGACTTGTACTCTGTTCCTCGTTCGGACATGATATCATAGACAGGCAGCTTGGATACCAGTGCGAAACTGACTGCACCACGAATACCAGAAAGAAAGAGCATGAACTGCGTTCTGCGATCCAAAATTGCAACACTATTAGTAGCACCAACACGATTCGTTGACTGCCGTCTGCAAGATCCAGCCAGGTTGACCAACCAGCCAAGCAAACCGACCATAAACGCACGGCTGACGACGCAGCTCCAGACAGCCGTTTGAACTAGACCCATACTGTACACCTTGTCATCAAAGAGGAAAAGACCAAGGTATGCGAATATGATGGTCTCCATGGTGGTAGCGATTGTATCCGTTACGAATTCAATGTGAACAGAACACTTGGATGATAGGAGACCGGCACGTCCCGCCATTACTTCGCCAAATTTTACGGGAATCGTCTCGTCGTGTGGGTTGCGGTAGGCAGAGCCTTTTCCTCGACCCAAGATGTAAATGTCCATAATGAAACCCATGGTGAGATTGGAAATAATACCAGATAGGCCCACGAGCTCTGCAACGTAGTAGGGCACCATGGCCCAGGCAAAGAACGATGCCACCTCAATGACCGCAACCTGATGTCCTCTCAAAGTCCAAAAGAAGACCACTGACAGAAACCCCAAGACCACTGCCACGGCCATGGATCCTAACGACACTACCACAAAGTGTACTGCCATCGTTCGGTAGGTTGTAGGATCATTCAACACACTTTCATTTCCGAGATGTGACTCCAGTGTATCATAGAGAACAATAGCAACGGCATCATTGAGTAAACTTTCCCCGGCAATGATGGCGTACAAGGTTGTTGAGGGATCTACACCAACCCCAGATAGAATGCTCAGTGTCGCTACTGGATCCAACGAGGATATAAGAGCTCCAAAGACGAGACATTCCAGCATTGGGAGGTATCCATGTGTAAACCAATGGGTCAGAAATCCTACTGCCACTGCCGACAAGGCTGTACCCAGCAGGGCGAATAGTAAAATAGGTCCCAAATGTCGTTTAAACGACGGTTTGTCAATGGACAATGCCGCTTGGAAAATAGTGGGTGGCAGCAGTACTTGCAAGAAGAAATCTTCACTGAAATAAAAGTATTCGTGAACCTTTTTGCCTTGAAATCGTTCGGACGGATTCGTTAATAATTCGAACACACCACTAATGACAGCACCGATCAAAATAAAGGCGCAGGCATCGGGGATCCACTGCGTGTAGTGCGGATAGTAGTCAATTAATGCCTTGACAAAGGCACACAGCAACACCAGGATGATGATCAATAAAAACATGATGGACACTTTCTTGTAATCATCTTTTTGCCCTTGGCAATATCGCAGATAAAAACGTTCCATATCATTACAGCATTTTTGGGAGACGTTTGCTGTTGCTTGCTTTACCAACAATACATCATCATCATTGACATCATCATCATCATTATCGACTGCTGCTAATGCATTCTGGGCGCCGGGACAATGGGCGGCGACGTAAGCATTGTGGAAGACGGTACACTGGTCGTGACCGTTATCATCGGTAGCATTCAAAAATGGTAAAACGTAATTACGACATTCTTGACTAGATGACAGACGATATTTCAAAAGTGATCTATGTGGGGTGGAGTCGTTGTTGGCAGCGGTGTTCCATGATCCTACTTGCAACAATTTGCTGCATGCGACGCCGCCTTTTCTTTGTAAAGAGTTCAAGTTCAAGGCGCAAAGTACTAGCAAGAGACTCCCAAATAGCAATAACGATGTCAAAAATGAAGCCTTCATTCTTATTTCGTGAGCGTTTCTTATTATTGAAGACGACGGCACGAAATACTCATGCAATTCTTTGACTTTCGCTGATTCATTTTTGCCTCGAAAAATAATAGTTTCTTGTTTCTTCCAAGAGTTTTCTGAAAATATTATTATTACTTCTATTAGTTGTTGTTTGTGACAATCTCAGTCATGTTCGCGACTGCTTGCATCCGACACTCACCGTACATTGGCTCCATGCTAAAATTTAAACATTCCAAGTAATCTCCGATTAGGCTACTACGTACTGAGTACGGTAGAAGTCTACTAGAGACCCTACAAGAGTAATTTTAATTGGAACCGCTAGACTACTACGTACTAGTTTACTGCTCTAGTAGCTAGTACTCGAGTACTAGTGGACTAGTAGGTAGCAGTAGTTAGTAGGAAGCGCATCCGAGAAAATGAGTGTAGCACACAGATGCAAAGTCATGAAGGCGTTCTTACACGCACATGGCAGATACACATTTGATGCATCTTCCACTATTTAGAACTAAGCCATGTTCTGTAGTAGTGCATCAGACAGCAGCTGTGCTGCTAGTAGACTTGCATCGCTAGCAATGCTTTTCAAGTACTGAAATATTAGTATTCCAGGTTGACTGCCATTCGCAGAGATTTTTGATGTTACCAGATATTTGATTGAGGCATTTCCCATAGCAAAGAAAAGCACAGACGACAACATGCCTTCTGCTGACTATTCCCATTTCCCATTCGCACTTCCAATCCATGTTTTATAATGTTGCGGCATTCCAAAACGTGTTTGATAAGGTTCATTCTTTCATGGAAAAAGTGGAACGGGAATGTTTGGAGATTCTACGCGAATGTCAGTTCCCCTTCTGCTAGAGTGAAAAAGCACACCTCATTGTTGTCGTTGATTGGACAAGTTGTTACACTGCCAGAACACCCCTAAATGATGATGATCGTACCACTATTCTGTTCATCAGATCAAAATGTCGATCAAAAAAGAACGCCACAGATGAAACCAATACACTATTCCTAGAAGAAAAGAGCCTACCAAAGGTGGTGTTGTATGCATAAAAAATTCTTATTTCAAAATCTATCAAAAAACAAAATAATAATAGCCAGCCAGTTTCTCTCTCTTCACTTGCGATTGGTGTAATGGTGATCTAGCTGCGACGATGACGTAAATGTTGGTTGTGATGGCGACGATGAAGAGCTGGTGCCACGCATACGACCACTTGTAAGATCTGCCACCGTGTACTTTCCGCAAGGTCGGATACGTTTGTGACTTCTTGGCTCCTCGTTGTCTGTATCGTCCTCCATACTACTGTTACTACTTCCACTACGAGTACTGGTGTCTTCGTAGTAAATGAAGTTATCGTAATGATCTGCTGGCATTCGACATGCGTTCCTATTCATTCGGAAATTTCCTCCATGGTTTCCGTGTCCTGTTCCACTGCTACTACTGCATCCTTGCAAATCCCTTTCATCCAATATTATACAAGAAGGTGGAGAAGGACGAGGCACATCAGTATTTTCGTGATACCCTCGTTTTATGCTTCTTCGTAGTTCGAAGCAATTGTTGCTATGAAAAAATCTTGGCATGGAGCTCATGGTACTGCTTAATAGAAATAATGATATTCAGGTTTCAGGTTGTGTAGTTTATTCTTGGCTGGTTTGTTTTATTGCATTTTTCTCGAAATTTATTACTACTTTAAATAAAGTACGGTATAAGAAAGGTGAGAGAGCATGCATGAGGTACATTGGCACCAAGGTATCGAAATTTCGGACAAGCATCATTTCTGGAGTACTCGGTATTTTACGTGAAAAGATTTTAAATATAAATCACTAGCAGTTTCCTGCAACATCCGGAAGGGATGCACTTGCACCAGAGGAGTCGTTGCATTTGCAAGTGGTAATCAGAATTTCTTTCCCGAGTGCGAACGAATACTCAAATTTACTAGACTGGTCTACTCGATTGGTAGCACTAGACCCTACTCTAGTACTGTGCCGAGCGACGAGGTCTATCACCACCACGTAGTAGTAGCAGCAGTAGTAGTATGAACCAGCCAGATTGGGTTAAGTATTACAATACTATTGTACAGTCTTCAACACAGATTGTCCTCTTATTTAGCTACCAGGTATCATTAAGTTGCTTATTAACTACACAGGGCAGGGCGGAAACTGAAGCCGGGTAAATGGTGCTTAGCTATTCTCCTCAGTGATCAAGAATAATAGACGAAGCAATGGGAAATATCATTGTCGTCCATTCCTTATCAAACCTTGAAACCTCTTTGGTCATGAAGGGTGTTCACAAAATATAACGCGCTAAGGTAGACCCTTCTGGTAGTATTTAACGAGCAATGTCTACTCTACTAGTAGCATTAGTAGTCGAAATACACCGGAGGATGCTGTGAATTTGTTCGTCTTATTTGGACAATATTTTTTATTTTTTATTGGGCAAGGTGTGCGCCCTACTTCAACACTGGATATCATCATGAAAAGAAACCGTGGACGCGCAGTGTCATCCAAAATTCTCTGAGCCATGGCAACTTGGAACATCAAAATGATTTTCTGGAGATATTTATTTTACAGTACCATCAGTAATTATTACTTTTTCATTAGTGGAATAACTAGTAGTCAAAAGATTTGTGCTCATATCTACCAATACCAATACCAATACCAATCCTTCCCTTGGAGAGCCTGCTTATATGTCACAGTTATAGTAGATTAGTACCTTCAAACGATGATCAAAGCCAAACAAATAGCTCTTGTCCTGGTCTGCGCTTATCATCAACGTTTGGTGGATTCGTTTTCATTTTCGCGATCCTCTGTCGCAACGATCTTAACATCATCGCCAGTATCCATCTACCAACACAATCTCAAAACGCCTAATATGCAATACAGACAACATGGGGCGTTCATTTCTAGAAGGTATACTGAAGCACGATCCGAATCCGCAGCTGCTGCGGAATCTAATTTCTTGATATCCAATGAAAGTATAGACTACTCTATCGCATCCATAAATCTTTCTGATCAGTGGTTGAAGCTCGTCCAAAACGATCAGGTATCCGCCAGTACTACTATTCCTTCAGATAGTGACAGCAACGAAGGCGTAGAGGTGACATATGGTGTTCGTTTGCATCCAAATTCCAAACTCGACAAACCCAGGTTCATGGAATTTGTGGAAGCAGCGGCCGACAAATCAGCAGGAGCAACGACAGACTCCGAGGTGCATTCCAAAATTGCAGCCCTAAACGCTACTTTGGCTCAAGTCGCTGGTCTTTTTTCCGTAGAACCCGACTCTACAAATCACGACAGCGACAACATCCACGAGAAGAAGGGTCCACAGACAGCACAGAAGGCTATACCGTTATTTCGTCGCGATGGAGACTTTGTGGCTCAACTACAAATAGTTCGAACCTTGCGACCATCACCATCACCAGGATTTGCTTCTTCTCCTTCGACTGCTGCCACTGACAATACCAAATCTTATAGTACACCACCACCGTATGACCCCGAAACCGACTCGTTCGTTACAGGTCCCTTGAGATTGGAACTCCGACCTTTGGTGGCTCGCATAGAACCACAGCAGTTACAAAATGAACAGCTATCACCAAAGCTGACGACATCGTGGGACATCTTTCACAATATTTCTCCGTGCGATGTTCGGGGTCATTTTTTGCTCCTTCCGGATGTCACGCAAAAGAACAATAATTGGCGTCCCCAATCGTTGACAGAATGCGATTGTTACGATCTGGTTCAGCTAACGTCCTCGATCGAACCCGTGGGAGGGTTACTGGTATCCTTCAACAGCGTTGGTGCGGGAGCGAGTCAAAATCATATCCACTGTCACGTTTGGCCTTGTCCTCCTGTTCCACTGATATCGTTGTCAGAACCAACACCATTACAACCACCTGATGAATCAGTAACAACCAAGGAGGATCGAATACCAAGCTGTGCCTCTTTACCGGATGAAGAAGACGAGGACCATGATCACAGTCGTCATCACAATCACAATCACATGCAAATGTCCAATGATGCTGATGCTGATGCTGATAATGACGAGTTGAACGACAGTTCTTTGTATGCCGCGTCGCGCGTCGATTCGATTTATGATTTTGTGGATATATTTGAAAGGAAAGATGACGAACAACAACAACAACCTTTGGTACAAGTGAGCTACTTGAATTATCCTTGTTTCTGCGTTGAATTGTCGAGTGTCCACGACGACAACACTGGAAAATCTTTGGATGTCCTTAGCAAGGCTGTCTGGACAGTGTTTTCGTGCTTGGGAACTGCACCCCACAATGTTTGTATGAGCAATCGAAATGAAGTTGTAGATTCCTCAAGCACCAGCAGCAGCGGAAAAATTGTTGTCGTCGACGTCAAGATTTTTGTTCGATCGCGAGAACGATCGCCTACCATTGTACCCGCCACCAAGCTAGGCGCTAGTGAAATGATGGGTGTCTTTCACTGCCAAAGCCTTGAACAGCTGGAGGAATTGGTTTGCGAAGATTCTGGAAGAAGTGCTCCACCACCCATGGTACAAGCTCTTCAGGACGTTTCTTATGAAGATACAGAGAGTCTCTGGCATACTATTCGGAATGCACTTTCAAGTTTGAGAGCGTAGCCAGACAGCGAACATTTGCGCTACGAGTACCGTACCATAAAGCTGCAAAGTAGACTGCTAGCTAGTCTACCAGTAGATACTCTACTCGTATCACTTCGCCAGAGAAATTAAGTCGTGGAGGAGTTTAAACGGGATTGATCAAGACCACGAGTCCACAATTAATAGGGTCTCTACTAGCTAGACTACTACTACTGCCTACGTGGTATTACAACTACTACTACTAGAACTACTTTGAGTTTACTGGTAGTACCTGGTAGTAGACTAGTAGTCGTTGCTACGGTTCTCGTAGTAGAGCGAGCGTTGACGACAAAACACCCAACAATCACAAATTTTTCCCTTCGTCAACATCCTTCAACAAACAACACAATACTTCTTCTGTTTCCCCTAACAACAAGTCAAGAAATGTTCAATAATCTCTTTGGAAAAAAGAAATCCGAGGCCACTACGGTCTCGGCCACTCCTCAAACTACCGTTAATACTTCTCAGACGGCCATCGTGAAACTACGAACTGCCATCAAGACGCAAGAGAAAAGGTTGGTAATAATACTGTAATTTGGTATTGCAAGGTGCAATTTTTGTATTCATGATTTTCACACATGACTCAATAATTCTTTTTCTTCTTCTTCTTGAATTCAAAACAACAATAATAAAATCAAAAACAAACAATCCACATCCTACTTAAAACCTGTCAACAATAAAACAACAATTATGCATATACTTTCCTACCCGCTTACTGGTCTACATGGCTACTCTCACCCACTATCGACACTAATTTTCCAGAGAAGAACACATCGAAAAAAAGATTCAATTAAAGATCAAGGAAGCCAAGGCTAAGATGGCCAAGGGCGACAAGAAGGGTGCACTGTTTGCTATGAAGCTAAAGAAACAGCATGAAGCCGAATTGGACAAAATTCAAAACGTTAAAATGACATTGGAAACGCAAGTGATTCACCTGGAAAGTGCTGAGCAGAATCGCGAAACCATCAGTGCCATGAAGCAGGGAACCTCTACCATGAAGAATATTCGCAACGAGGTGGGCATTGACAAGGTAGACGACATTATGGACGAAATCAAGGAAGAAATGGAACTAGCCGAAGAGGTGAACAATGCCATTGCACAGCCCATTGATCCTCTGATGGAAGACGAAGACGATCTGCTGGCGGAACTGGAAGGATTGGAAACGGCCGACCTTGAAGCGGAATTGCTTCGTCCTCCAGCACAGACCGACGAGCTACGATTGCCCAGTGTACCGGCTTCCAAATTACCGACACCGCAGCTTGCCAACAACGAAGAGGCGGAGGAACTTCGAAAATTGGAAGCCGAATTGGCAGGACTGTAGGTCGTGTTGGTCTGATTCTTATTACAAAATAATGGTATAGCACTTTTGAAGAAAAAAATGGAAAAATAGGCTGGAATCGCGCAAACAAATAATGGTGTGGTTCCACTGATTGTAACACCGCAACTTCAACTTTTTGCTCGATTCCTTGCCCAAATTGAACACAAAAAGCAGTTCAGACAATGAGATTCTTGCGCTTGTGCGCAGAGTTTTTGGTTCTACTGCTGCTGCCCCTCCTCCGCAACCAATTCCAAAGCTGGTCGATTCGGAGTAACAATCTCGTCGACGACAAAACCAACACTTTTTAGACTTATCACACAACATTTTATTCTGATTATTATCAATAACAATCATATTATATCTAATTTCCACTGCGGCGTTCACCCTGCGGGGGGTGCCAATGGTTGCCCTAGGGCAGCCTTGACGCCCGATCCCCGTAAAATTAGATATTCTTATTTTTGTTTCATTCTTTTTTTCCTTGGTTAGTCCATCGTAATATTATGATGGATATCGAAAGGTGTCTTTTTTTAACAGTTCTGATAATTCCATTTTTGAATAGTGTGATGGCACAGGTACAACTAAAGCACGCTGAAATAAAAAGGTTGTTTCCATACTGTTTCCCATAATTCTTATCTACAGCTCAAAATTGGTCCATCACTTAAACTACTGTATGTTATTCGAGTCATCACCAATATCGCTGTCGTTGTTGTCGTCCCTGAATGCCGTCATTCTCTCTCTCTCTCTCTCTGTACCATCAGCGACGAACAAATGCTTCCTGTTCCTGCGTCTGCTGTTGCGATTTTTTCAATTTTTTCTTTTGGTTCTTAGACGTCGTTTTGCGCTCCTTGGCAAGACCACTCATACCGTTGTTCGAGGAAGCATTCTGGTCGTCGTTGTCAAGATAATCGTTCAAATCATGATTATAATATGACATGCTTTCGTCATTCTCATCATCATTGGACGTTTCCATAAACGTGAGATAGGGCTGCCATGTGGAATGGACTTTCCGGGGCAGCATCTTGCCTGCCTTGACAGCCAATTCGTGACGAGTTGGAGCACGAGGTTCTGCGTGCAACTTCATGCCAATGTGCTTTAAATCCTTCACGAGCTTGTTTCCCTTGCGACCGTTGCAGGTCAAACAGCTCGTAACAGCATTTTCCCTGCCACAAGATTCGGAAGGAAAATGAAAGAAAATATAATGAGCAAAGTTTCACTTGTTCCAAATACATCCATGGCTCCAATGGATATAAAGAAAACCTGTTGATCACGCACATGCACCTATTGTTGCCTTATAATCGTACGTACCAGTTCAATTGTCCTCCCATGCACCGGGGTACTACGTGATCGATTGACAAGTCCTTGGTCGGAAAACGATCATTGCAGTACTGACACCTGTACTCGTCTCGTAAAAACACGTTGCGTCGGGTAAATGCGGGTCGATGACTGCACTGGGGAACGAATTCATTGAGAGCAATGACGCTGGGCAAGGGAATTTCTAAATTGGCTGCACGAATCATAACACCCTCGTACACGTCCACTACCGTTACTTTGCCACTGAAAATCGATTTGACGGCCTCCTGCCAGTGGCAGACACTCAGGGGCAGGTACGACATGGGCTATTTTATGTAATGAGAACAGATTTAAAAAAATGGTGATGTGTGAGTCCAGCCATTATTGAAAACATAGAAACTAGGGACAACGCTTTGACAAATCTTCTGACAAGCATCACACATGAATAATGCATACCTGATAATCAGCATTCAAAATCAGAGCCGGATATCGATTCAGTTGGTTTAAGATGTGTTCGTTGGAAGGAATGGTAGCTTTTGACGTACCACTACTACCAGTACTGCTACTGCCACTTGTGGTTGTAGCTTTGTTTTTTGCTGCCAAAGAAGATTCTTCCACCTTTTTCGTTTTTCGAATGGTTTTACGGTACGAATTTCCATTTTCGTACAAGTTTGAGACTTGATCAGCAACATGCTTTCTGTCGTGGGTTTGAGACGAATATCGATCGCTCGGTCGATGTTTGTGTGTCGCTGTAGCTGTTTTTTGTTGTTGGGGGGTGGGGGAGCAGGGGAGGAGAGGGGGTTGAGGCAAAGCGAGTAATCACATATATAAGAATTTTCCTTGCTGTTTGAACTTTGAACTGCACCACTTCACCGGACATGTCCTGCAGCAGGTAACGTACGCTTGGAGACACAAATTAAATGCCGATTTCTTGAGGTGAGTCCCCGGGAAGAAAATGGTGCCAAGAATGATGCAGTTGGTGTAGGTAACCACTGTGCCAGCATCGTGTATAGTAATATCCAAGACAATATCGATGTCGGTGCAGATTTCCGAGAAATTCTTGGAAGGTTCATCTTGGAGAACAAAGGAAAGGTGCAGATTGCAATATTGTTTAGAGTTGTCGAGTGTCACAGATACAACTCCTCTGTTTCCTTTTATCTGGTCAGCTAAGGGGCTTGATATATCAGTATTGAAAAAAGACACGACCGACCGCGATGTAACAACAGCACTATGTCTGTTGCTTCTGTCTGTCTTTCGAAGAACATATGCAATTCATGCAATTCAAGTGATTTTTAGTTTGTCATTTTATTCTTCTTGAGAAGATTCTCGACAGGTGGACCTGTTCGACTCGACTCCAATTTTGAATCAATGTCTCCTTGAAGCAAATCTACCAATCAAACCTTTTCGAATTGGTCTTTTGAAGATATTGTTGATACATAACCCTAATGGTGTTCGAATAGGAGGGTAAAAGTAGATTCGCGCTCAGACCTTCTGTTTTTTGTTCCATAGTCTACATCAATTATTGAAGTCGGACCTATGATGTTGGCAGGTTTTCTCGTGATAAAGCAACTCCAAACGTCATATTGCTGCCTCACTCTTCTAGCTTATTATTGTTACTATTGCATTGGCGTCCAGCCGAGTAGCATCCAATGTGCGGCCAATAAGGCGGGAGCAAATGTGGGCGGCAAGCAGAGATCTCATTACAAGGAGGAAGCTTGTACTTCCACCAGCCCTGCCTATGGTTCCGTATACACCACTCTTTCTCAGACGCGTCTACTCTCGATTCTCCCCAATCGCGTCTGCAGTGTAGGCATTACCAATAGTACGAGGTACAGTACGAGGTACTGAGGACTAGCTAGCTAGTAGTAGTCTAGTAGTACTAAGAGGACTACTACTACTACTGAACCTACTACTAGCTACTACATCAGAGAATGACCATCTGGGTAAATCCCGATTCCCTGTGTAAATTACCCAAACACAAACCCTACGGGGTATGGTTATTGAACCTGTGTACATTGTTGTAGAATTATGTAATTAAC
>Ga0100402_1000874_pt1 | contig 35185 bp, 29 predicted proteins | sample CryGeyme20150102_FD_80419 | JGI IMG/M metagenome (GOLD analysis project Ga0100402, IMG submission 80419) | Groundwater microbial communities from Crystal Geyser aquifers in Utah, USA - Crystal Geyser metaG 2015-0102 | ecosystem: Environmental > Aquatic > Deep subsurface > Groundwater | place...
AAGCGTCGCGGATGCTGGAACTGGGCCCCTACCTGGACCGCAAGCCACGCGCGTTGTCGGGCGGTCAGCGCCAGCGGGTGGCAATGGGCCGCGCCATCGTGCGTCAGCCGGCGGCGTTTCTGTTCGATGAACCCCTAAGCAACCTCGACGCCAAGCTGCGCGTGTCGATGCGAATGGAAATCCGCAAGCTGCAAAAACGCCTCGGCACCACGTCGCTGTATGTCACCCATGACCAGCTTGAGGCGATGACGCTGGCCGACCGTCTGGTCGTGCTGAACGAAGGGCGGATCGAACAGATCGGCGCGCCGCTGGAAATCTATCGCCGACCGGCCTCGACTTTTGTCGCCTCGTTCATCGGCGCCCCGGCGATGAGCCTGCTGGACGCGCACATCGACGCGGGCGCGATCACGCTGGAAGGCCACACGCTGGCCCGTGTCGGCAATCCGGCGGGCCCGGTTACGCTGGGCCTGCGCGCCGAGGATCTGCACATCGCAGCGCGTGGTGTGCCAATGGCGGTGGAACATGTCGAGGAACTGGGCGCGCAGCGCATTGTTCACGGCACCATCGGTGCGCAGACCCTCGCGGTGATTGATGCAGGCGACCAGCAGGTGCAAGACACCGTGCAGGTTTCCATCGACCCGGCTCGATTGCACCTGTTCGACACGACCACCGGGCGGCGAATCGAGAACCGCCTGCATACGGCGGTGCATGAGCCGGCACTGTAATCCGCGCCACCGCATCCGACCAGACGGTCCCCCGCCCGTCACACCTTGCCCGGCACGATCTGCCCCGGATTATTGGCTTCAATAACGCACCTGCCGGCGACGACGCGCCCATGCCTTGCCCTCCGGCGGCCTGACCGGGCATAACGCCGAACAGGTTTTGCAGCCTGGGGGCGCTGCACGGGCGGGGGACGTACGCAAATCATCGACGTTTTCAAGGCGGGCGCGGCAGCTGATCCGGCACGACCGCGCGAAATCGCAATCGGGCTGGGCAAGGTCGCAATTACCCCCTGTCGGATGCCGCTGAATTGTCCTATCGGAAATACGCTGGCGCTTTGCCGGTGCGCCAGACGAAACGCAGCGACAGGCACGGCATGACATTGAATATCGACGTTTCCATGGAATATCAGGTTGAGCAAAACGCCTCTGCGCTTCTGGTGCTTGCGGCGGCGCAGACGCAGGGGCAAACCGTTCTTGAAAGTCATCTGGATGTTGCAAACGCCACACTGCGCTGGATCGACGACAGCGATACGCCGGGCCGCAGGGTTTGGGTTGATGTCAGGGGGGATGTGCTGCGCCTGACCTACCGCGCCAAGGTGCAGGTGACCCGCCCGGAAATTACATTGGACCCCCTTGCCGCGACGCCGTTTCATGCCCTTCCCGGCGATGTCATAGATTTTTTGCGGCCATCCCGCTTTTGCCCTTCGGATCTGTTCACGTCTTTTGCGGCCAAGCAGTTCGGCCATCTTGAGGGGGGGGCCAAGATCGCCGCGTTGCGGGATTGGACCGCCCGAACGATCGTCTATGTGCCCGGCAGTTCAACGGCGGCGACGACAGCCGTTGAAACCTTTGTGAACCGCGAAGGGGTTTGCCGTGATTTCGCCCATCTTGTCTGTAGTCTGGCACGCGCAGCCCATATCCCGGCGCGCTATACGTCTGGATATGGGCCGGATGTCACGCCACCCGATTTCCATGCCGTGGCAGAGGTATGGCTTGACGGTGCATGGCATCTGGTCGACGCCACAGGCATGAGCTCGTCTGGAGATTTCGTCGTGATTGGCACGGGCCGCGATGCCGGTGATATTTCGTTCATGGAAACCGAAGGCGCAGCGCAACCCAACCGCTTGACCATCAAGGTATCCCGCCGGTGACTTGCCGCAATGCAGGTGAATGAATGTCACTTGTTCCACGCGGTGATGCTTGACGTTGCCGCGACACGGCTGCATCGGCGCTTACGGAACAGGTGGCCGAGTGTTCCAGAATACGCATTCGCATGCACCGAGACCGATATGTCGGCGACTGCCATGACCATCACCCGCAGAATCCAGGATATTGCGCCTGTGTCGGTGACGTTGAGATAGAGGCATTGAACACCACCGACCGCATGACGCCCGTCACCGAGAGACGCTTCGGCTCGATCATCAACAAAAAGAATCGCCAGCCATCGAAGGATGGCTTCGCGTCGAAATGTAACGAACAACTGCTGGATGTGCCGCAGTCAGAAAATCACAAGTGTTTGATATACGGCTATATTTTAAAATGGTCGGGGCGATAGGATTCGAACCTACGACCCTCTGTTCCCAAAACAGATGCGCTACCAGGCTGCGCTACGCCCCGACACTGCCGTCATAGCGCCGGTCGGGCGGGATGAAAAGCGCTAAGGTGTGGTACAGGGCCAGACAGCGGAGTCTTGCGGCACTTGGGGGTGGCGCATCTGGCTGCCCGGCACGATGCCCAGACCCCGCGCGAGGCCGCCGTTGATTTCCAGCACCAGCTGCACGTTGTCGCCCCCCGCAATAGGCGTTTCGTCGAGCGGCACCGCATTTTCGTGTACACGGGTGACGGTGCCGGTCCCGTCCATAAAAATCATGTCCAGCGGAATCAACGTGTTGCGCATCCAGAACGATACGGCTTGTGGCCGGTCGTAGACAAACAACATGCCATGGCTTTGTCCCATCTCGGCCCGGTTCATCAACCCTTGCGACCGCTCGGCGGCATCATCCGCGACCTCAACGGCAAACCGCGCCGCCCCCCAGTCGCCGCGCAGGTCTGCCACCGTGTCACGACACGCTCCGCCAGCAGCGGCCGCGCCCGCCAAACAAAAGGCCAGCGTTGCCGCCAGAACTGCACTCAGCCGTCGTCTTGCTGTCCAGCTTCCCATGGCATGACCTCCGTTGCCAATTTACCCCGCTTGCCCTCGACCACGCGCAGGGCCACCGCCTCGCCCGGCTGCAGATCGGCCAGTCCTGAACGGCGCAACACCTCGACATGCACAAAGATGTCCTCGGGGCGACCGTACACGTTGGCAAAGCCAAACCCCTTTCCCTTGTCAAACCATTTGACCCGGGCCGGTTCCAACGGGCCACCGACCAGCGTGGGATCGAACAGTTCGCCATGCCTTTCGTCGCGCGGCCCGTCACCCATCAACGGGGCGGTGATTTCCAGAATTTCGACCGCCTGGGCGCCGCGCACCGTGCTTTGCACGACCAGACGAATCACCGATCCGTCCGCAACCGAGCTTTGGCCAAAACTGCGCAAAACATTCGCATGCAGCAATATATCTGTTGCCAATGTCTCAGAAACGACAAAGCCAAAGCCCTTTGTCGGGTCGAACCATTTGACCAACCCTGCGACGGTCAGCTTATCATTGTTGCACTGCACAACTCGCCTCGCGTTAACGGCCTGTTTTGACCATACTCTCTGGGCCGCGCACGAGGGCACCCGTGACCTGACGGCAAGGCCTGACAAGGCCACATCCGGCCCCTGACGTCAACCAGCCTGCAAACAGTCTGAAAGATCAAGGATAAAGCCGCGATTTGGCCCAGCTTCGATCGACGGTGACGCGGACCCAGCGTTCGCGGTCGTGCAGGCGAAACGCACCGTCGGCCCAGAATTCAATCTCAAGGGGCAGGATGCGAAAACCCCCCCAATGCGGCGGGCGGGGCGGATCATCGCCAAACCGCGCGCGCGCCGTCTCGACCCCGGCGATCAGCGTTTCGCGCCGGTCCAGCGGGCGCGACTGCTGCGATGCCCAGGCACCCAGCCGGCTTTCCAGCGGACGCGAGCGGTAATAGGCATCGGCCACCGCGCCATCCTCTTTTTCGACCAGACCGCGCACCCGCACCTGCCGCGCCAGGGATTTCCAGTGCAGCACAAAGGCCGCCTTGCCCGACGCGATCAGCTCTTGCCCCTTGGCCCCCTCATAGTTGGTATAAAAGACAAAGGCATCGTCTTCGATGTCTTTCAGCAGGACAACACGCACATTCGGCATACCTGCGGCATCCACGGTGGCCAGAGACATGGCGTTCGGATCGGCCAATTCACCGGGTGCCGCCTCGGCCATCCAGGCGCGGGTCAGGACGAAGGGATCGTCGGCCCCGAAAATACTGATATCATTGCCCATGATCGGCTCCTGTGTTCTGTGAATGCTTGATGGCACCCCGACAATGACCTAAACGATCTGCAATTGTAAGATCGCGCAAGGGGCTTTGAACGACATGACAAGCGAGTTGATGAGCGGCAAGCGCGGTTTGATCATGGGGCTGGCCAATGACAAATCCATCGCCTGGGGCATTGCCAAGGCCTGTGGCGATGCGGGCGCCGAGATGTGCTTTTCCTATCAAGGCGATGCGCTGAGAAAACGGGTTGAACCGCTGGCGGCGCAGGTCGGTTCGGATTTTATCCTGCCCTGTGACGTGGGCGATGCCGCATCGCTCGACGCGCTGTTTTCAGAGATCAAACAGCGTTGGGGCGGGCTTGATTTCGTGGTCCACGCCATCGGCTTTGCCGACAAGAATGAACTGCGTGGCCGCTACGTCGATACCAGCCGCGAGAATTTCCGCATGTCGATGGATATTTCCGTCTACAGCTTCACCGCTGTGATGCAGCGGGCAGAAAAACTGATGGGGCCGGGCGGCTCGGCCGTGACGCTGACGTATTATGGTGCCGAAAAAGTGATGCCCCATTACAACGTGATGGGTGTGGCCAAGGCCGCGCTGGAGGCAAGCGTGAAATATCTGGCCGAGGATCTGGGTAAGGACGGCATCCGCGTGAACGCCATTTCCGCCGGCCCGATCAAGACGCTGGCGGCCAGCGGTATTGGTGATTTCCGCTACATCATGAAGTGGAACGAATACAACTCGCCGCTGCGGCGCAACGTGACCCAGGAAGAGGTGGGCAAGGCGGCGCTGTACCTGCTGTCCGACCTTGGGTCGGGCACCACCGGCGAAAACCTGCATGTAGATGCGGGGTATCACGTCGTGGGCATGAAAGCGGTGGATGCGCCGGACATGACGAAGGGCTGACGCCACCGTCACGCGCGGAAGCTCAACAGATCGCATCGGCCGTTCCACCACGAAGGTGGATTCGAACGTGCCGTAAACCTTCCCGTGCATCGACAAAACAGCTGCAATCGCGCGCCCGGGCCGCAACGCGGGGTGATCGCCGCCGGATATGTTTGTAACAGTCGCAGGTTACGCCCTGCGCAACTGCTCCTGCATGACAGAAGTTGTAACAGGTACCTGAAACATTTCCTTTTGAATTGCCCCATCAAATATTACAGAAATGGCGGCGGAACTCTCGCTACTGTGATTTAGCGACCTGCATCAACATTATTTCGTTGCATTTCGGTCAGTGTACGCACGCATTATCGTTTTCTCACTTCCTGAAGTCACATTGTGCTGATCGTTTCAGATCATTACGATTTCGTGTAGCCACTTCATTTTCCACAGACCTATGATAAATAGGAGTTACCGGAACAAGACTGCTCTTTGATTTCGGCGATGAGATGGCAACAGTCAAGGTAACGACGACAAAGCCTTTTCACCGTTCGTGCAATTCTTTCCGGTGGTACATCCCTGATATTTTCAGGGGCAACAAAAGTAGGATACCCAGATGAAACTCACCAAACTTGCAATCGCCTTTGCCGTAATGCTGCCCGCTTCCGCAGCCTTGGCTCAAACCTATGACGCCGCAGGAATGCAGGCCGGGTTGACGATGATCCAGACCAACGTCGATAACGCCTTTCAGGAATACAACATCGACGCCGACCCGACCACGCTGTCACTGTCGCAATTGGTCGAAATTGTCACAGTGCTGAACGACCCGGACAACAACAGCGGCGGCAAGACACCCAAAGCTTCGATCGAGGCTGCCCTGCGCCGGGGTAAATGAGTATCCACAGGATGCCAAATCGCATCCATGGCTGGCCCGATTTTTTGATCGGGCCAGCCAAAACCATTTTAATTGAGCAGTTTCAATTCAAAATTGATATTTAATGATATATTAACGATCCTCACATTTATATGAGGCGCGCCAACGTGATTGGCCTATCACACGATTTCGGTTTAACTCTTGTGGTATAGTCAATGTGACGAAAGGACAAAAAATGAATACCGATTTGCGCCGCCGCCACTTTTTGAAAAGTTCTGTGGTACTTACTGCATTGGTGTCTGTCGGCCGACCTGCTGGCGCAGATGTGGTGGCGGGAAAGGACGGATTCCCGTATGAGGTGACCAAGACCGATGCCGAATGGAAGGCTCAGCTGGGCGATTATGCCTTTGGAATTCTACGCGAAGGCAAAACCGAACCGCAGAATTCCAGCCCCCTCGTGGAAGACCAAAGCGCAGGGCGCTATGATTGCAAGGCGTGTACCTTGCCGATCTATCACTCGAAATATCGCGTCATTACCAGCAAAGGCTGGATGTTTTACCGGGTTGCCGAACCAAACTCGGTGCTGACTGGCATCGACGGCCCCGAAGGCGCAACCATGGACAGCAACCTCGATGTGATCCTTGCGGAAAACCCCTCGATCGGCGGGCTGTTTTCGAATGAGGTGCATTGTCGCCGTTGTGGCAGCCACATGGGCCATATCCTGTTGGTCGAAGGGCAGGTCTTGCATTGTATCAACGGCACCAGCCTGACGTTCCACGCCTCGGAACCCACTTGACAGGGGCCACTCCCCTTGCTTGTGACTTTCCATCGTCCCCGCGCGTCGCTACAACCGGTGCAACGCATGAGACGAGGGCCACCGCCATGAACGACCGCCTGCCCCACGAAAAGGGCTTTCACATCTCCTGGGACCAGATCCACCGTGACAGCCGTGCGCTAGCCTGGCGGCTTGATGGTTATGGGCCGGACGATGGTGCCTGGAAGGCGGTCGTCGCCATCACAAGGGGTGGCATGGCCCCGGCGATGATCGTCAGTCGCGAACTGGACATCCGCACCGTCGACACGATCAGCGTCAAATCCTATGATCATCAGACCCAGACCGAGGCGCGCGTCCTGAAATCGCCCGATCACGACCTGATGGGCGATGGCACCGGCATTCTGATCGTCGATGATCTGGTGGATTCCGGGCGCACCCTGGAACTGGTGCGCGCGCTGTATCCGAAGGCCCACTTCGCCACCGTCTATGCCAAACCGAAGGGCCGCGCGATGGTCGACACCTTCATCACCGAAGTGTCGCAGGACACCTGGATCTTTTTCCCCTGGGACATGGCCCTGCAATACGTCGAGCCTTATCGCGGCGCGTGACCGCAGGGGGTGCCCTGCACCCGCCGAAATCGGTCTGCGGCGCGGTCAGGATGCTGGCGAAACCCGGCCTGCGGCGATCGACGGCTTCGACGGCCGGCTGATCACACCGCCCGCGATCGCCGCCGCCGCCCCTGTCGTCGTCGGCCCCGAGGTGGGCAGCCCACGCACCACCCGCACTGAAAGATGGGCAAAGGCCTGCGCCTCGAGCATGTCACCATTCAGGCCCACAGTCTCGACGGCGGCGACCGGGCAATCCACCGCCCCCGCGATCATCTGCATCATCGTGGCATTGTGCCGCCCGCCGCCGGTGACCAAAAGACGTTCCGGCGGGCGCGGCATATGCTCCATCGCGGCGGCAACGCTGACCGCAACACAGGCGGTCAGGGTCGCCGCGCCATCGGCGTTGCTTGCCCCCGCCACCGCCCCGGCCAACCAAGCAAAATCGTCGCGGTCCAGCGATTTGGGTGGCATCCGCGCAAAATAGCGGTGCCCCAACAGACGCGCCAGAACCGCCGTGTCGGGCTGCCCGGCAGCCGCCAGCGCGCCGCGCTCGTCCCACTCGGCGCCGATGCGGCCCAACAGGAAGTCGTTCAGCGGCGCATTCGCCGGGCCGGTATCAAAGGCCAGACAGGCGCCGGGCAGCTCGGGCCGCTCAAACCCCGGATCAACCCATGTCACGTTGCCCACACCCCCGAGGTTCAGAAACGCCACGGGCCCCGTCGCCCCGAACCAACGCGCGCAAGCATGGTGAAAGAATGGCGCCAGTGGCGCCCCCTCGCCCCCCATGGCCACATCGGCACTGCGGAAATCCCACACCACCGGCAGGCCCAGAAAATCGGCCAGAACCTGACCGTCGCCCACCTGCCGTGTGCCCCGCCCGCGCGGATCATGGGCCAGGGTTTGCCCATGAAACCCCACGAGTTCAGCACCGGAAAACCGCGCGAAAACCGCACAATGCGCCGCCTCGACCACCGCGATGGCATCCTCGGCCCCGTCCCAACTGCCCAAGGCGCGGCGCAGCACCGCACGCTCGGCTGCGCTGTAAGGGCGATAGGCAGTGTTACCGAAGCTGAAAATCGTCCGGCCATCAGTCTGTACCATGGCCGCATCCACCCCATCCAGCGAGGTGCCTGACATGGCCCCCAAGGCCCAGATCGCCGCCGTGCCCTTCATGGCTTTCCCTTCCCGTCCCGCCCCGATATAGATCGGATCAACGACCAGGATGGACCAAGCGAAGATGACCTACCACCCGAAATCCGAATTCATGCACGTGATGATGGCGCGCGGCTTCCTGGCCGATTGTACCGATTACCAAGGGTTGGACGCGGTCATGATGCGCCCTGGCACCCCTGCCTATATCGGCTTTGACGCCACGGCAAAATCGCTGCATGTGGGATCGCTGATCCAGATCATGATGCTGCGCTGGCTGCAAAAGACCGGCGGCAAACCGATCACGCTGATGGGCGGAGGCACAACGAAAGTGGGCGATCCCAGCTTTCGCGCCGACGAACGCCCGCTGCTGACCCCGCAACAGATCGACGACAATATCAGTGGTATCCAGCAGGTATTCGCCAAATACCTGACCTATGGCGACGGTCCGTCCGACGCGATGATGATCAACAACGCCGAATGGCTCGACGGGTTGAATTACCTCGACTTCCTGCGCGACATCGGGCGACATTTCAGCATCAACCGCATGTTGGCGTTCGAATCGGTGAAATCGCGGCTCGACCGCGAACAATCGCTGTCCTTCCTCGAATTCAACTACATGATCCTTCAGGCCTATGATTTCCTTGAATTGAACCGCCGGTACGGCTGCGTTCTGCAACTGGGCGGCTCGGACCAGTGGGGCAATATCGTGAACGGCATCGACCTGACGCGCCGGGTGCTCGACCATGAAATCTATGGCCTCACCTCGCCGCTGCTGACCACCAGCGATGGCCGTAAGATGGGCAAGACCGCCGATGGTGCCGTCTGGCTGAACGCCGACATGCGTTCGCCTTACGAATTCTGGCAATTCTGGCGCAACACAACCGACGCCGACGTCGGCCGCTTTGCCCGCCTCTACACCGAATTGCCGCTGGACGAGTGTCACCGCCTCGCCGCGCTGCAAGGGGCCGAGATCAACGCTGCCAAGATCATCCTGGCGAACGAAATCACCACCCTTTGCCACGGCCCCGCCGCCGCCGCCGCCGCCGAGGCAACCGCGCGCGAGGTATTTGAACACGGCGGTATTGGCGACAACCTGCCCACCTTGGCCCTGTCCAACGCCGAACTCGGTGAGGGCATCTCGATCGTGCAACTGATCGTGCGCGCCGGCCTCGCCAAAACCGGAAAAGAGGCCAAGCGCCTGATCGCGGAAAACGGCGCGCGGATCGACGACACGCCGCTCACCGACGCGGGCCTGATGATCGACGCCGCCGCCTTGTCCAACCCGATCAAACTCAGCGCCGGAAAGAAACGTCACGCCATCGTCACGTTTACCCCCGCCACGCCCTGATGGCTCTTTCTTGCGAAAAATACCTTGGGGGGAGGCGCAGCCGGGGGGCAACGCCCCCCAGGACCGGCCGGATGAAAGCACACCGATGACCATTCTCGACCGTATCAAGACGTACAAGCTTGAGGACATCGCCGCGCGCAAGGCGGCGCGCCCCCTGTCCGATCTCGAAGCCGCCGCCAGGGCCGCCACACCGCCGCGTGGTTTTGCCCGCGCCTTGCAAGCCGCAGCACAGCGGGGCTATGGCCTGATTGCCGAGATCAAGAAGGCCAGCCCGTCCAAGGGCCTGATCCGGGCCGATTTCGACCCGGCCAGCTTGGCCCGCGCTTACCAAGCGGGCGGCGCTACCTGCCTGTCGGTGCTGACCGACACGCCCTCCTTCCAGGGCGCCGACGCCTTCCTGACCGCCGCGCGCAGCGCCACCACCCTGCCCGCCCTGCGCAAGGATTTCATGTACGACCCATGGCAGGTGACCGAAGCCCGCGCATTGGGCGCCGACTGCATCCTTATCATCATGGCCAGCGTATCCGACGCCCAGGCGGCCGAGCTTGAATCTGCCGCCTCCGACTGGGGTATGGACGTTCTGCTCGAGGTGCATGACGCGGCCGAGCTTGAACGTGCCAAAGCGCTGAAATCTCCGCTGATGGGGATCAACAACCGCAACCTCAAAACATTCGAGGTGACGCTGGACACCACCCGCCGCCTGTCGCGCCTGGTGGAACCACATCGCACGATGGTGGCCGAATCGGGCCTGTCCACCGCCGCCGATCTGGCCGATCTCGCCCGGCACGGCGCGCGCTGTTTTCTGATCGGGGAAAGCCTGATGCGCCAGCCCGATGTCACCGAAGCCACCCGCGCAATCCTGTCCAACCCATTGACCGAGGATCACTAAATGCCGCTGACCCATTTCGACGGTGCAGGCAATGCGCATATGGTGGACGTGTCGGACAAGGCCGTGACAGCGCGCATCGCCACCGCCACAGGCCACGTCCGGATGACGCCGCAAACCTTGGCCCTGATCGTCGAGGGCCGGGCGAAAAAAGGCGATGTTCTGGCCGTGGCGCGGCTGGCCGGGATCATCGGGGCCAAGAAAACCGCAGGCCTCATTCCCCTGTGCCATCCGCTGCCGATCACCTCGGTCAACCTTGATCTGATCCCCGACACCGCCCTTCCGGGGGTTCGCGTCACCGCGACGGTCAAGACCACCGGCCAAACCGGCGTTGAGATGGAAGCGCTGACCGCGGTCAGCATCGCGTGCCTTACCGTCTATGACATGATCAAGGCGGTGGAGAAGACGATGGTCATCGGTGAAATCCATGTAACTTTGAAAGACGGCGGCAAATCCGGGCGGTTTGAGGCATGATCACCGTGGATCAGGCTTTGGACCGGGTTCTGGCCCTTGTCGCCCCGCTACCGGGCGAAGAGATTGCGCTGCGCGCCGCTGCCGGCCGGGTTTTGGCCCAACCCGTGTGCGCCGCGCGGGCTCAACCGCCCTTTGCGGCCTCGGCCATGGATGGCTATGCCGTTCAGGGCGATGCAGTGCGCCCCGGCGCGCGCTTCACCGTCATCGGTGAATCTGCCGCAGGCCGGGCCTGTGCGCTGGCCGTTGGGCCCGGTCAGGCAATCCGCATATTTACCGGCGCCCCGGTTCCCCCCGGCGCTGATCGTGTGGTGATCCAGGAAGACGTGACGCGCGACGGCGATACGATCACGCTGCGCGAAAGCCTCGACACCGGGCTTCATGTCCGCCCCGCCGGCAACGATTTTGCCAAAGGGGCGCAGTGGTTTCCCCGCCGCCCCCTCACCCCGTCCGATCTGGTGCTGCTGGCGGCCATGAATTGTGCGCGCCCCATCGTCACCCGCAAACCGGTGATTGCGCTCATCGCGACCGGAGATGAACTGGTCATGCCCGGCGAGGTGGCGCAAGATGATCAGATCATTGCGTCCAACACCTTTGGACTGGCAGCCATGGCGGAGGGTGCGGGCGCGATCGCGCGCATTCTGCCCATCGCGCGCGACAATGCGCGTGCGTTGACGGCGGCCTTCGATATGGCCCGAGGGGCAGATATGATCGTCACCATCGGCGGCGCATCGGTGGGCGATTACGATCTCGTCGGTCGGGTTGCCGGTGATCTGGGCATGGAACGGTCGTTCTACAAAATCGCCATGCGGCCCGGCAAACCGCTGATGGCCGGGCGGTTGCGCGACACGCCGATTCTGGGCCTGCCAGGAAACCCCGTATCGGCGATGGTCTGTGGTCATGTCTTTATGCTGCCAGCCCTGCGCGCCCTTTTGGGTCTTGCGAAAACAGCGGCCCCCCGCTTGACCGCACCGCTTGCAGAGGGCCTCGCAGCGAACGGAGCGCGCGAACATTTCATGCGCGCCAACTTGATAGACGGCGCCCTGCACCCCGCCGAACGTCAAGACAGCGCGCTGACCACCGTTCTGGCGGGGGCCAACGCCCTGATTCTGCGCCCGACCAATGACACGTCGCGTAAATCCGGCGAAATCGTCACATATCTGCCTCTGTAATTTTGCCGCAGAAGTTGACAAAAAACAGGAACACATGTAGAACATTTATCAAACGTGCCCGATGGCGGCGCACAAGACATAATTGGGGGTTGCCGGGATGCTGACGCGCAAACAACTGGAATTGCTGGATTTCATCAATAAACGGGTTCAGCGTGACGGGATACCGCCCTCTTTTGACGAAATGAAAGAGGCGCTGGATCTGCGCAGCAAATCGGGCATCCACCGTCTGATCACGGCCCTTGAAGAACGGGGGTTCATCCGTCGTCTTGCACATCGTGCGCGGGCGCTGGAAATCGTGAAACTGCCAGACGCGATAGACACCCACGGATTTACCCCGCGCATGATCAACGGCGATCTGTCCGCCCCGCCCAATCAGACGATGGCGGTCGGTGTTTCCGCAGTTGAGTTGCCGGTGATGGGGCAAATCGCTGCCGGTGTACCGATCGAAGCCTTGCAGCATGAACACCATCGCGTGGCGGTGCCGGGTACGATGCTGTCGGGAAAGTCCAATCACTATGCGCTGGAGGTCAAAGGCGATTCAATGATTGACGCCGGAATCAATGACGGCGATGTGGTTGTGATTCGTGAAACACAGACAGCCGACAGCGGTGACATTGTTGTCGCGCTGGTAGAAGGACACGAAGCCACGCTGAAACGGTTTCGGCGTCATGGCAGTTCAATCGCCCTCGAGGCTGCTAATCCGGCCTTTGAGACAAGGCTTTATCGCGACGATCAGGTCAAGGTACAGGGGCGGTTGGTCGGCTTGATCAGAACTTATTGAGCGGCGTTCCAAGGCCGCCGGCCTGCTGCGGCCCTTGCGGTCACTGTGCGCGTGCCATTGATATTGTCGTACAGGGCGAAACCTCCCGCCGCTTCCAATGCCCTTCGATCCCACAGCTTGCATCCTGCAGGGGCTATGCCGCGCGCGTCAGCGGCCAAAATGACCAGCGAAGCCTTGGCGCAGCCTTCCGCCACGCGCATAGATGCACCGCGCCCCGAAAGATGAACCACACGCATAGTCCCGACAGTAAAAGTCCGAATGCCGGCCTCGGCCTTGTCTTGCGGCCACCGCGCCGCAGCACGGCCTTGATCCGGGATGTCACCGTCATTTTCCAACCAGCTTTGCGCTGCAAATCCATCACCACGTGCTTTGCTCAGCGCGCGCCCCTGCTCGGTCATCAGACCAATCAGCCCGCCTCCGGGCGACACCAGTAATGCGGGTCGCTCAGCCAGGGCCCACAGCCCGAACGCCAGCAACGCCGGAGCCAACCCGGCCCAACGCGCCCGACCGCGCCACAAAATCAACCAGAGCATCCCCAGCGCAAACAGCGGCAAAACCCATGGCCCCGGTGACACCACATGCCCCACGGCCCCATCCTGGCGCGCTGTCCAGTCGGCGACGGCCAATATCCACTCAATCCCCGGTGCCATTACTGCCAACCCAATGCCATGCATGCCAAAGGGTGCAAGACAGGCCGCCAGTACCGCCCCCGGCATCACCACCAGCCCCATGAGAGGCACAGAGGCGAGATTGGCGAACAGTCCGTAATGGGCAATCATGTTGAAATGCGCCGCAGCCACCGGGGCCGTTGCCGCCCCCGCCACAGCAGACGAAAAAATCGTCGCCAGCGCCGGACGCGCCCAACCTGGCACCCATTCGCCCGGCAGGTCACGCGCGACGCGAAACGCGGCAACCAGTGCGATGGTGGCCGAGAACGACATCTGGAAGCCCGGCTCGCTCAGGCTTTCGGGTTGCAGCACAAGAACGATCATGGCCGCCACGGCGACTGATCTCAGGGTCACTGCCCGCCGATCCAGCAGCACAGCAATCAACATGACCGCAACCATGGCATAGGCGCGCTGGGTTGCAACATTCCCCCCCGACAATGCCAGATACACCGCCCCGGCCAGCAGCGCCCCCACGGCAGCGATTTTCTTGACCGGCCAGCCCAAAGAAATGGCGGGCACCGTTACCAATGCAAGACGCAAGGCCCCGAATACAAAAGCAGTCAACAATCCCATATGCAGGCCCGAAATGGCCAGAAGATGCGCCAGATTTGACTGGCGCAGGGCGGTAAGTGACCCTTGGGCCATACCGGCGCGATCACCGGTGGTTACAGCAGCGGCAAACGCGCCCACCTCGCCCGGCAGCCGCGCCTGAACCTCACGCGAAATGGCATTGCGCCACCGCGCCACGGAAAAGCCTGCGGGCGCCGGAGCCAAAGTTACCAGCGGCGCCTTGGTATAGCCCACTGCGCCCAGCCCGTCGAACCAGGCCATCCGCTGAAAATCGAACCCTCCCGGCTCAACCGGACCGCTTGGGGGCGACAAATGCACCGTCATCGCGACCGTTTTGCCAGGCACAGGCAGGGCGCCCGGCTGATCCGGTTGCAGCGATACGCGCACCCGCTCTGGCACGCGGTGGGGGCGCATGTCTTGCATCACAACATGGTCCAAGGTCAGGCGCACACGGTCACCCACCGAACGGTCCAGCGCAATGATGCGCCCTTCGACCGGACCGTAATAGCGAAAGCCCAGAACCGGGTCAGCAACCAGATGCGTACGCGCCCCGGCCAGAAGAAACCCCGATACAACCAGCAAAAGCCCGACAACCAGCGGCCAGCGCATCACCCCCGCAGACAGAACAACGGAACACAGCACCACGGCCACACAGATCAACAGTGCCCAGACCGCCACCGACGGTTCATCAAGCAGCGCGAAATAGCTGGCGATCCCAATTCCAAGACACACCGGACCCCACGGTAACAAGGCACCGCGTTGTGCATCAATGGCCCCGCTAATCCCGTTACGCAACCACGCCAGGGCACCCACCCTTGTTTCCCTTTCCATGTTTCACTACACGTTTCACAATGTTATTCCACCCTTGGTTGCCAGAAGGTTAACGCGTATGCTTCCATCCGCGCCGCACAGGCCCGTCGTCACCCGGATCGCACCCTCGCCGACCGGATTTATGCACATTGGCACGGCCCGTACGGCGCTGTTCAACTGGCTGTACGCCCGGGGTCGCGACGGGCGCTTCCTGTTGCGGATCGAGGACACCGACGCCGCCCGCTCGACCCCGAAAGCGACAGCAGCCATTCTTGAAGGGATGAAATGGATGGGTCTGGAGTGGGACGGCGACGTGATCAGCCAGTCGGCCAACGCTGCCCGCCATGCTGAAGTGGCGCGCCTCATGCTGGCGAACGGCACTGCTTATAAGTGCTTTTCCACTCAGGACGACATCGCGGCCTATCGCGAGGCCGCGCAGGCCGAGGGCCGCTCGACGCTGTTCCGATCGCCTTGGCGCGATGCCGATCCGGCCAGCCACCCGGATGGTCCCTATGTGATTCGGGTCAAGGCACCGATTGACGGTGTGACGGTGATCCATGACCGCGTGCAGGGCGATGTAACGATCCGCAATGAACAGCTCGACGATATGATTTGTTTACGGTCTGACGCTACACCAACATATATGTTGGCTGTGGTGGTCGACGATCATGACATGGGGGTGACACATGTGATCCGGGGCGATGATCATTTGAACAACGCAGCACGACAAATGATCGTGTACCATGCAATGGGATGGGACGTGCCGGTTTGGGCGCATATTCCGCTGATCCACGGCGAGGACGGCAAAAAATTGAGCAAACGGCACGGTGCATTGGGCGTGCATGAATATCAGGCAATGGGTTATCCGGCCGCAGCGATGCGCAACTACCTGGCGCGGCTGGGTTGGTCGCACGGAAATGACGAGTTTTTCACCGATGCAGAGGCGCAGAACTGGTTCGATCTCGATGGAATTGGCAAGGCGCCGGCGCGGCTGGATTTCAAGAAACTTGCACATCTGTCAGGTCGGCATATCGCCACGATGGACGACGCCGCGTTGCTGGACGGGGTTCTGGGCTATCTGGCTGCGGCAAGCCTGCCACCCCTGACGGCGGCGCAACAGACAGCATTGACGTCGGCGTTCGACATCGTGAAAGGCGGCGCAAAATCATTTCCGGATCTGCTGGAAAAGGCACGGTTCTGCCTGATCGCACGACCGGTTCAACCCGATGAGAAGGCTGCCAAGTCGCTGGATACGGTATCCCGTGGTATGCTGGCGCAATTGACGCCTCACCTACAAACTGCTAGCTGGGATCGTGACAACCTCGAGGCTGCCGCCGCCCGCGTGGCCGAGTCCCACGGCATGGGTCTGGGCAAGCTGGCGGCACCGCTTCGAGCAGCCTTGGCTGGGCGCACGGCAACACCGAGCGTGTTTGACATGATGCTGATCCTGGGGCGCGATGAAACTCTGTTGCGCCTTCAAGACACCTGTGAATAATCCCGCAGCCCCGGTCAAACTTCGGGGCACGGCGGCAAGGAACAAAGCCACGCGTCGCGCGCGGCCACCCGGAAAAGAAGGAAGCGCAATGGCCGAAACCCCGAAAACTGCCAGTCTGACAATCGACGGAAAGACCTTTGAACTGCCTGTTCTTACACCAACTCTGGGCCCGGATGTCATTGATATTCGTAAACTTTATGCGCAAGCTAACGTGTTCACCTACGATCCCGGTTTTACCTCGACCGCAGCCTGCGACAGCGCGATCACTTACATAGATGGCGATGCGGGCATTTTGTTGCACCGCGGCTATCCTATCGACCAGCTGGCGGAAAAATCACATTTCCTTGAGGTGTGTTTCCTGCTGCTTTACGGTGAACTGCCAACTGCCGATCAGATCGAAGATTTTGAATATCGCGTGACCAATCACACGATGATCCACGAACAGATGCACAACTTCTTCCGCGGGTTCCGCCGCGATGCCCATCCGATGGCCACCATGGTGGGTGTGGTTGGCGCAATGTCGGCGTTCTATCATGACAGCACCGATATTGCCGATCCGTGGCAGCGCGAAGTCGCATCGATCCGACTGGTCGCCAAGATGCCGACAATCGCTGCAATGGCCTATAAATATTCCATCGGTCAGCCCTTCGTCTATCCGCGCAACGATCTGGATTATGCGTCGAATTTCCTGCGCATGTGTTTTTCGGTTCCGGCCGAGGAATACGTGGTAAATCCGATCCTCAGCCGCGCGATGGACCGGATATTCACGCTGCACGCCGATCATGAACAAAACGCAAGTACGTCAACCGTGCGCCTGGCGTCTTCTTCAGGGGCCAATCCATTTGCCTGTATCGCGGCAGGCATTGCCTGTCTGTGGGGCCCTGCCCATGGTGGTGCAAATCAGGCCTGCCTGGAAATGCTGCGCGAAATCGGTAGCGTTGACCGCATTCCTGAATTCATCGACCGTGCCAAGGACAAGAATGATCCATTCCGTCTTATGGGGTTTGGCCACCGGGTGTACAAAAATTTCGATCCCCGCGCCAAGGTGATGAAACAGTCGGCGGACGAGGTTCTCGAACTGCTTGGCATTGAGAACAACCCGACCCTTCAGGTCGCCAAGGAACTGGAAAAACGCGCGCTGGAGGATCCATATTTCGTCGAGAAAAAACTATATCCCAATGTCGATTTCTATTCCGGTATCATCCTTGATGCGATGGGCTTTCCGACATCAATGTTCACACCGATCTTTGCCCTTGCGCGCACTGTCGGCTGGATATCGCAGTGGAAAGAACAAATTTCCGACCCGCAACTCAAGATCGGGCGTCCACGCCAACTGTATCAGGGGGTAACCCAGCGCGATTATATCGACGTCGAAAACCGGTAGGCCCAATCGCCCTTTGACTTATGGAAAAGGCATCGCAGCTGTGCCACATCCGGCTTGCTTGAAACCTAGACGCATTAAGATTGCGTTCCAGGTGGCATTTTTTGCGGGCATGGCATGCCAACCATAGCCCAGTTGTATCCTTCAACCCGGGAGGGGCCAAATTGGATCTATGGCGGGTTCTTGTTGGCCGAAAAACGGTTTGAGAGGGTCGCACCGGTGTTTGAAGCTCCTATATTTATCAAGCTATAGACTGTTGTTGGAGGGCCGTATTCACATGCAAATCGTCACGTGGGATTAAGGCGGTTTTCCGAGGCTGGCCGGGCGACCTGTCTGGTTTTGAGCATTCAGGAAGCTATGACGCTGGCGGATAACGGGGATGGGTGTGATGGCAGCATCGAGGTCGCGGAGCCGACACGTGGCTATCGGCGTTGGCCAGGAGAGGTGAATGCCCGGATCGTGGCCGAGAGCTTCCAGTAGGGCGCGCGGGTGGCGGATGTGGCGCGGCGGCGGGACGGGCAGCAGCGGTGGCGCCAGCGCTGCGAGGATCGTCATGATCGTCGCAAGACAGCGCCTGCGTATCCTGATTGCAACACGGCCGGTGGACTTCCGCTGCGGGCAGTGAGGAGGATCGGAAAACAATCCGGGGGACTGTTTCCCCGACGAATGCTCTCGTGTTGGTCTACAAAGCCCTGAAACAGAGTAACTTTGCCTGGCAGAAGGTTCAGGACGGATGTCAACGGCAGAGTAAAAATGACCCAAAGGGCAGCGCAAGATGTTACCACCTTGGGGTGCGATAATCAGTGTATATACGAGCGTAAGCATCCGGGCGGCCGCGCTTGTCACAGAGCTGGCGATTGCCCGGATGCTTTGGCGCGTCAGGGCCAATCTGTGCTGATCGTGGTTTTGGGTTCGGGCGTTGCCTGACGCGCCTCGCTTTGTCCAAGGCGGTAGCTTTCGTCATTCATCTCGAGGATGTTGACGTGGTGGGGCAGGCAGTCGAGGAGTGCGCCTGTCAGGCGTTCTGATCCAAAGGTTTCGGTCCGGCAGGTTGCTTGTGATCAGCGTGGAGTCACGCTCGCAGCGACGCGCTTCAATGCCCAACTCAGCCGCGTCTACAATAACCTGCGCGATCAGGGAAAGAATGCCAAAGTTGCACTCGTGGCGGTCATGCGAAAACTCCTCATACTCGCCAATACTTTGATTGGCAAAAACCGGGCGGGGTCAGATGTCATACCTGAGGCAGGGCATTTAGCTCCTGTCTGATGGTTGGAAAGAGCTCAATCGTCAGCCCAGAATGGCCCGCCACAATGAAAAAGAGTGAAATGTGCGCCGCCGTCACCGATGAAACCGGTCATGGCCGCAAGTAGACGCGAAAAGCGGTTGTCGTCTTGGCCAAGGGAAGAATACCATGAATTTCCGGGGCAAAAGGGGTTTGGCAGGGCAATCGCTTTTGGCCTAAGTTGCTGATATGGTGTTGAGAACTTGGCGCAAGAACTTATCGTCCCACACCGCGCGCCTGAGCTTGATGGACAGGGGCGCCTTCGAGGGATCGCCAATATTCAGGATCGTGACAGCGCTCCTCGGCTCTTTGCGAAGCTTCGTCGCGAAGCCGCTCTGATGCGCCACACATTCGCCACCTGTCGGCAGATTGCTGCGCAATCGCCTGCCAGCCAATGGGCGGGCTATGCCGGGCCAAAGCTGCGCGGTGCCCTCGTCAGCCTCGGTCGCTGGACGCTGAAAATCATCAAGCGATCCGATACCGCCACGAGCTTTCAGGCGCTGCGCCCCCTCTCGTGGTTTGCAGGCAAACCACTGACGGGCAGAGGATGGAACGTCGAACGTACCTTCGCGTGGCTCGGGCGTGACCACCGTCTGACTGTGTATTGGCAAAGTCAATCGCGAGCGCAGACGCCTCGATCCTGATAGCCCACATCAAGCGCGTGAAGCGGCTCATCGCGAGGCCCAAAATCATTCATTCCATCTTAAATCGGACACTCAGGCGCGCGTGTCGAGCAGACGCGCGACCTGGGCCACGAAATCCTCGCCGCGTTTTTCGAAATTCGGATATTGGTCGAAACTGGCGGCGGCGGGGGCCAGCAGAACTGTGTCGCCCGGTTCGGCCTCGGCGGCCGCGCGAGCCACGGCATTTGCCATCGTATCACAGATTTCATGGGGTGTGTCGCCCAGTTGCAAGGCGAAATCACGGGCCGAGTGGCCGATGAGATACGCTTTTTTCACCTCACCGAGGTGCGGGGAAAGCGATACGATGCCGCCATCCTTGCCCAGGCCCCCGGCGATCCAGCGGATGGATTTGAACGCCAGCAGCGCCTTTTCGGCGCTGTCCACGTTCGTTGCCTTGCTGTCGTTGACGAAGCGCACCCCCGCCTTTTCGCCCACCATCTGGCTGCGGTGGGGCAGGCCGGCAAAGCTGTGCAGTGCGTCCTCGATGGTGCGGGGGGGCAGGCCCAGGGTGCGCGCCACAGCATAGGCGGCGCAGGCGTTCTGGTGGTTGTGGCTGCCCGGCAGGCCGACGATGGCGCGCAGGTCGATCGTGCCCATCTGGCGCCCCTTGCGCCATTCCGACAGGTGCCCCTTGCGGGCCTGCACGGACCAGCCCGGGCCGGTCAATTTGCGGTCAACCGAGATTCGGATCAGACGGTCATCGCTGGCATGTTCGACAAGCTGGTTGGCAAGGTAAACACCCTCGGGTTCATCCACCCCGATCACCGCGCGGTCGGGGCCGCCTTCGGCGAACAGCCGCCGCTTGGCCGCGAAATAGCCGCCGATGCCACCGTGCCGGTCCAGATGATCGGGCGACAGGTTGGTGAACACGGCAATGTCGGGGGTCAGGGCGCGGGCCAGATCTGTTTGATAGCTGGACAGTTCCAGCACGATCACCGACGCTTCGCCCGGCGGGTCGATGTCCAGCACACCGCGCCCGATGTTGCCGGCCAGTTGGCTGGGCTTGCCCGAGACCGTCAGGATATGGTGGATCAGCGCGGAAGTCGTGGATTTGCCGTTGCTGCCGGTCACGGCGACGACGCGCGGGGGGCTTTCCAGCTGGTCCCAGGTGTTCAGGGCGAGGCTGCGGAAGAACAGGCCGATGTCGTTATCGACCGGCACCCCCGCCTCCATCGCCCGCGCGATCAGCTTGTTCGGCGCGGGGTAGAGGTGCGGGATGCCAGGTGACACGATCAGGGCGGCCACGTCATCCCAAGCATCGGCGCGGGTCAGATCGTACAGCGCCAGGCCCTGTTCGGCGGCCTTGTCGCGGGCCTCGGGGCTGTCGTCCCAGCACAGGGGCTTGGCCCCCCCGGCCTGCAACGCACGCGCCGTGGCCAGGCCCGAACGGCCAAGGCCCAGTACGGCGACCCGCGCATTTTCATATCCAAGTACCGGAATCATCGCCTGCCCCCTGCTGCCCTTGTTCCGCGTTTAGCGCAGGGGCGCGACATCAGAAAGGGGGGCCGGAAGCTCATCGCAGTTTCAGCGTTGCCAGCCCGATCAGCGCCAGGATCAGCGAGATGATCCAGAACCGGATCACGATCTGCGGTTCGGCCCAGCCGCGTTTCTCAAAGTGGTGGTGGATCGGGGCCATCAGGAACACCCGCCTGCCCGTGCGTTTGAAATACAACACCTGGATGATCACGCTCATCGCTTCGACCACGAACAGCCCGCCGACAATGCCCAGAACCAGTTCATGTTTTATCGCCACGGCAATGGCGCCCAGCGCACCGCCGAGGGCCAGCGACCCGGTGTCGCCCATGAACACGGCGGCGGGCGGCGCATTGTACCACAAGAATCCGAGGCCCCCGCCGATCAGCCCGGCGGTGAAGATCAGCAGCTCACCCGTGCCCGGCACATAATGCACCTCGAGATAATCGGTGAAATCGACCCGCCCCACGGCATAGGCGATCACCCCCAGCGTTCCGGCCGCAATCATCACCGGCATGATCGCCAGCCCGTCCAGACCATCGGTCAGGTTCACCGCGTTGGCGGCGCCGACAATCACGAACATCGCAAAGGGAATGAAAAACCAGCCCAAGTGCAGCAGCACGTTCTTGAACACAGGAAAGGCGAGATTATAGCTGAGGTCGGGCGGGTGATGCCAGGCCGCCCAGACCGCGGCGACCGCGGCGATGGCAAACCCGATGGCAAGGCGCGACTTGCCCGACAAACCCGCGTTGGTGTTTTTGGTCACCTTCGCATAATCGTCGGCAAACCCGATCAGGCCGAACCCGACTGTAACCAGAAGCACCATCCAGACATAGGGGTTGTCCAGCCGCGCCCAAAGCAGCGTCGACAATGTCAGCGCCGACAGTATCAGAAGGCCGCCCATGGTGGGGGTTCCCGCCTTGGTCAGAATGTGGCTTTGCGGGCCATCTTCGCGGATAGGTTGGCCGTTGCGCTGATGGCGGCGCAGAAAGTTGATCAACGGGCGGCCGAAGATAAAGCCGAACACAAGCGCGGTAAAGAATGCAGCCCCGGCGCGGAAGGTGATATAGCGGAACAGGTTGAAGACATCACCACCGTCCGAAAGTTCGGTCAACCAATACAGCACTAGACGGCCCCTTTGTTGGTGCGCGTCGCACCTTCCCGTGCCGGGGCATCGCCCGGCGTTGCGGCGCGATGGCCCAATTTGCGGATCGCGTCAACCACTGCGCTCAGCTTGATGCCCTTGCTGCCCTTGACCAGAACGATGTCGCCGGCATCTACCAGAGTGTGCACTTTTGGCACCAGCGCCGCCGCCTCGGGTGTCCAGTGGCCGCGTTTTTCTTCTGGCAGGATGTCGTACAGCGCCCGCATCCGGGGGCCGACACAGTGGATGACGTCGGCGCTGTGCAACGCGGGCAGATCGGCGATGGCGCGGTGCAGCGCGGCCTCATCCGCGCCCAGTTCCAGCATGTCACCCAAGACCGCGATGCGCCGCCCTTTGGCGATGCGCCCGACACCCTGGGTGGGCTGGCTGGCGGCCAGCACCTCAAGCGCGGCGGCCATCGAGGCGGGGTTGGCATTGAACGCATCGTCGATCAGTTCGATCGACAGGGCGGCGTCCAGCGAATCAAGCTGAATCCGCTCGCGGGTGCCGCGGCCCGGGGGGGGCACCCAGCGGGCAATGTCACAGGCCAGGAGCGCCGGGTCACACCCCACCGCCTCGGCCGCTGCGATGACCGCGAGGGCGTTCATGGCGAAGTGGCTGCCCTGGCTGGCGACCTTGAACAACAGCGGCTGGGCGCCGTGGCGGGCCTGCACCACGGTTGCCGCATCGCCCACCGCCACGTCGCTCAGCCGCCAATCGGCGGTCTCGGCCCGCCCGAACCCAACGATGCGCACGCCGACAGCCGCAGCCCCGTCGATCAGGATCTGCGATGTCGCCAGATCGGTGTTCAGCACCGCAATGCCCCCCGACACCAGCCCCTTGAAGATACTGGCCTTTTCCCGTGCGATCCCGTCGATGTTCTCGAACGCCTCAAGGTGTGCGGCGGCGACGGTGGTGATGATGGCGACATCAGGCGCAGCCATGCGCGCCAGAGGTTCGATTTCGCCGGGGTGGTTCATGCCGATTTCGATCACCGCGAAATCCACATCCGCCGGCATCCGCGCCAGGGTCAGCGGCACGCCCCAGTGGTTGTTGTAACTGGCCTCGGCGGCATGGCAGGTTCCCTGCCCCGACAGCACTGTGCGCAGCATTTCCTTGGCCGATGTCTTGCCCACCGATCCGGTCACGGCAATCACTTTGGCGCGGGTGTGCGCACGGGCATAGCGGCCCATCGCGACGAGGGCGGTCAGCACATCGTCGACCACCAGCAACGGCGCGGTTTCATCCACATCCTCGGGGACGCGCGACACAAGGCAGGCGGCGGCACCCTTGGCCAGCGCCTGTGACACATACTCGTGCCCGTCGCGCAGATCCTTCAGCGCCACGAACAGATCGCCCTTTTGCAGGGTACGGGTGTCGATCGACACGCCCGTGGCCGACCAGCGGGTCAGCGACAGGCCCCATGTCGCCTCGACCGCCATGGCCGATGTCCACAGCACCGGGGCGCTCATGCGCCCCGCCCGTCGAGTGCGGCAACGGCAACGCTTGCCTGTTCCACATCGTCGAACGGATAGACCGCATCGCCGATGGTCTGGCCCTTTTCATGGCCTTTGCCGGCGATCAGCAGGGCATCGCCCGGTTCCAGGGCATCGACACCCCGCAATATTGCCTCGGCCCGGTCACCACATTCGGTTGCCTCGGAATCGGACTTGAGGATTTCCAACCTTATCATCGCCGGATCCTCTGATCTGGGGTTGTCGTCTGTCACTATTCGAACATCTGCGTTTTCCGCCGCTGCTGCGCCCATCAGCGGACGCTTACCCCTGTCGCGATCACCCCCGGCACCGTAAACCACCACCAGACGGCCCATCACATGCGGGCGCAGATTGCTCAGCGCCGTGGCCAGCGCATCGGGGGTGTGGGCGTAATCAACGAACACCGCCGCGCCGTTGTCGCGCGTCGCGGCCAGTTGCATCCGGCCCGGCACCGTCACCAGATGCGGCAGCGTGGCGAACACCCGCGCCGCATCGTCACCGCAGGCAATGGCCAGACCCGCCGCCGCCAGCACGTTTTCCGCCTGAAAGCCGCCGATCAGGTTCAGCCGCACCTGCCGCACCTGACCGTTGAATGAAAACCGCAACATCTGACCCGTGGTATCGAACCGCTGGTCCAGAATCCGCAGTGCGGCATCGCCCGACCGCCCGACGCGCAACACATCCTGGCCCCGCGCCTCGGCAATCGCGGCCATGGCGGGGCCGCGCGGATCGTCGATGTTGATCACGGCGATGGCATCTTCGGGCAGCACCCGGCCGAACAGAGCGGCCTTGGCGGCGAAATAATCGTCGAAGGTGGCGTGGTAATCCAGATGATCCTGGGTGAAGTTGGTAAAGGCCGCCGCCGTCAGGCGCACCCCGTCCAGCCGCCGCTGGGCCAGACCGTGCGACGATGCCTCCATCGCGGCGTGGGTCACGCCGGCTTCGGCCAGACGGGCCAGCAGGGCGTGCAGGGTAATCGGTTCAGGCGTGGTGTGTTTCAGCGGCGCCTCAACGGCCCCTTCCACCCCGGTGGTGCCCAGGTTTACCGCGGCGTGGCCCAGCGCGGCCCAGATCTGTCGGGTGAACGTGGCCACCGAGGTTTTGCCATTGGTGCCTGTGGTGGCGACGATCACCCCGGGCTGATGTTCGAACCACAGCGCGGCGGCATAGGCCAGCGTTTGGCGCGGATCCTCGGCCAGCACCAGCGCAGCGTCGGAGGCGGCCAGTTCGACGGCGGCAATGCGTGCCCCCTCGCGGTCGGTCAGAATGGCGCTGGCGCCCATCCTGAGGGCGTATTGGATAAATTCGCCACCATGCATCCGCGTTCCGGGCAGTGCCGCGAAAAGTGCGCCGTCGCGCACCACCCGGCTGTCAACCGCCAGGCCGGTAACCGCCGCTTCGCGCCCCAGTTGCGCTGTCAGACCCAGATCCGCCAGCGATGCCGTTTTGCCCATGTTCGCCCCTGCCTCAGTTCGAGGTGAGTGTTACCTCGGGAAGGCCGACCTTTTCAATGATCGGTCTCAACCCCAACAGCGGGGCGGTGCGGCGGATCACCTCGGCGGCTACTGGAACGGCCGTCCAACCGGCCGTGCGGCGCGGTTTGCTTGAGGAATTGTCCGATGCCTCGTCCATTGTCACGATCAGGGTGTATTCCGGTTCCGAGGTCGGAAAAACGGCTGCGAAGGTGTTGATGTTCTTGTTGTCGTAATAGCCGCCGTTCGGCTTTGGCTTGTTCGCAGTGCCGGTCTTGCCGCCCACCTCATACCCCGGCACCGCGCCAAAGCTGGCGGTGCCCCGCACCACCACCTGGCGCAGCATGTCGCGCGCAGCGGCCGAGACCTGTTTGCTGACGATACGCGGACCGGGCGCCACATTTTCCCGCTTCAACAGCGTCGGCGTGACCAGGGTTCCGCCGTTCAACAGTGAAGAATAACCCGCCGCAAGGTGCAGCGGCGAGGCGGCGATGCCATGGCCATAAGAGGCGGTGATCGTGGTGATCTCGCTCCAGTTGGACGGAAAGATCGGCCTGGCACCCGGCGCTTCGACCATTTCAACTGGCGTTGCCTCAAGAAAACCAAGGGTGCGCAGGAATTCCTTTTGTCGCTGGGCGCCGATTTCCATCGCAATGCGGGCCGTACCGACGTTGCTGGATTTCACGATCACATCGGTCACCGACAGTTTCGGGCCGTAATTCTTGTTCTCGAATTCGCGAATCGTGAACTTGCCCCATTTCATCGGTGCATTGGCATCGACCATCGTATCAGGCCCGTTCAGGCCCAGCTCCATTGATTGGGCGATGGCGAATATCTTGAAGGTCGAGCCCAGCTCGTACACCCCCTGCACAGCGCGATTGAACAGCGGGCTGTCGGCGGGATCACCGGTCAGCGCCGGGGTGGGTCGGTCGTTCGGGTCAAAATCGGGCAGCGACACCATCGAGATGATTTCGCCGGTGTGGATGTTCATCAAAACCGCCGCCGCACCTTTTGCATTCATCAACTTCATGCCACCATACAACACCTGCCGCAGGGCCGATTGCACCGTCAGGTCAATCGACAACTGCAACGGCTTGCCGCCATTGGCCGGATCACGCAGAAAATCGTCAAACGCTTTTTCCACCCCCGCCACGCCGATCACCTCGGCCGAATGCACGCCTTCGCGCCCGAACGTGGCACCGCCCAGAATATGCGCCGCCAGTTTGCCGTTGGGATACAGCCGCATCTCGCGCGGGCCAAACAGCAGGCCGGGATCGCCGATGTCATGTACCGCCTGCTTTTGCTCAGGGCTCAAGACCCTGCGAATCCACAGGAATTTGCGCTTTCCCGTGAAATCTTCAAGCAGCTTTTGTTCATTCAAATCCGGGAAAATCAGGGCCAGTTCGCGGGCCGCCTTGGGTTTGTCCACCATGTCCGGCACCTGGGCATAAAGCGAATAGGTGTACATGTTGGTGGCCAGTATCCGACCGTTGCGGTCGGTGATATCGGCCCGCTGGGCGACGATGGCGGCGCCGCTGGCCTGGGCGCGGGGTTCTTCCGCCTCGGACGCGGCCAAAAGGCCCATGCGCGCGCCCACCAGAGCAAAGGCGCAAAAGAAGAACACCGACAGCACCAACAGCCGCCCCTCGGCCTGAAGGCGGGACGCATCGCGCATGTTTTCATGGCGCAGGCGCAGGTTTTCGGCTTCGATGGCGTCGGGGTTTTCACCTGCCTCGCGCGCCCGAAGAATACGCGCCAAAGGCCGAAGGGGGGCGCGAATCATGGCTGGTCTCCCTGCACGCTGACGGAATTGTCGATGTCGAAGTCCGAACCGAGGCCCGGAATGATGTCATGGGTGACGGGATAGGACAGCTGTTCGACCCGCCCGAACTGTTCGGGGGTCAGCGGCAGCAGACCCAGACGTTCGAAATTCATGTTCACAAGGTCGTTCAGCCGCTCAGGCCGGTTGAGATAGGCCCATTCCGCCCGCAGCACCGCCAGAGATTCGCGCCGCGCGCCGATCTCGCGCTGCAATTGTTCAACATCCTTCAGCGCCTGCTGGGTTTGATAATTCTCGTGATAGGCCCAGAATGCCAGGCCCATCACCGCAAAGGCAGACAGGACGTAAAGCACGCTTTTCATTGTCGGATTTCCCCCCAATGGTCATAGTTCGGCAGGCCCAGCGCGGCGCGGTCGACGGCACCCGCCGGGGCTTCGGTGCGCCGGGCGACCCGCAACCGGGCCGAACGCGCACGCGGGTTTTCGGCCAGTTCTTCGGCATCCGGGCCGATGCCCTTGGACAACCGGTCGAACCTCGGCGCTTCGGTGACGGCTTGCGGGGCATATCGGTTGGAATTGCCACCACCGCCGCTGCGCAGTGTCAGGAACCGTTTCACCACCCGGTCTTCCAGCGAGTGAAAGCTGACCACGGCCATTTGGCCGCCGGGTCTCAACGCCCGCTCGGCGGCCTCCAGCCCCGCCACGAGCTGGCCGAATTCATCGTTCACGGCGATTCGGATCGCCTGAAAACTGCGCGTCGCCGGGTGGCTTTGCCCCGGTTTGGCGCGGGGCAGACAGCCCTCGACGATGCGGGCCAGATGGCGGGTGGTTTCGATCGCGCCCTCGGTACGGATTTTCACGATCGCGCGGGCAATGCGACGCGCCGCGCGTTCCTCGCCATAATGAAACAGGATGTCAGCCAGTTGCGATTCGGTGGCAGTGTTGACCAGGTCGGCGGCGCGGGGCCCGGTGTCGCCCATGCGCATATCCAACGGGCCGTCCTTTTGAAAGGAAAACCCCCGCTCGGCCAGGTCCAGTTGCATCGAGCTGACGCCAAGGTCCAACACGACACCATCCAGCGGTTCACCGGCCAAAACATCCATATCGGAAAATGTGCCCTGCACCAGGCGCAGCCTGTCGCCGAATGTGCCCGCCCAATCTGCGGCCATGGCAAACACCATCGGATCACGATCAACCCCGATCACCCGGTCGGCCCCCGCGTCCAGCAGCCCGCGGGCATAGCCCCCTGCGCCGAACGTACCGTCCAGCCACAGCCCCGCCACCGGCGCCACCGCCGCCAACAAGGGGCGCAGCAGCACGGGAACATGGGGGGGCGATTGGGGCGTGGCGACCATCGGGTCAGCCCTCATCGCCCGGCAGATACACCGAGGGGTCGAGCGTGGGATCGAAATCCTCATCCTCGCGCAGCAGCAGGGCGTCGTTTTCGGCATAGGTTTCGGGCTTCCAGATCTGGAAGGTTTCACCGGCGCCGATGATTGCCGCCAGACCATCAATGCCCAGCTTTTCGCGCAGCTTGGCCGACAGCACGATGCGTCCGGTTTCGTCCAGGGTGGCGGTTTGCACCTGGGTGGCATAAAGCTTTTGCAATGCTGCCCGCCGGGCCGATCCGCGGGGCATCTTGGTGACCGTCCGCAATACCTTCAACAGGTCGCTGACCGTGAACACCTCAAGGAAATTGCGCCGCTCGTCGCCGTAAACGATTGCCATTGTCGGGTTTTTGCCGGGTTCCCATTTCGGGTCGCCCTCCTCCAGCAGACGGCGGAAATCGGCCGGAATCGACAAGCGGAACTTGTTGTCGATCTTGTTTTCGTGTTCGCCGATGAACACTCCAAACACGTGCCGCTTCCTTCTTTGTCCCCACCCGGTCTGGGTGTATGATTGCCCCTGAAACGGATAACGGCGAACCGTACTGCTGCCACTGCACGGTCCGCCGCCATCTTCCCGTTTCCGGGGTTTGTCCGACTGCGCGCGCCACCTGGGGGGATGTCTGCTCGCCCGCGCGCCGGATCTCGTTTGCCCGTTGACCGGGCTGTATGTCGAAGAAGAAAGTGTGCCTGTATGAAGCTATGCCTCTATTATCATTGGCGGATTTAACGTCTTTGCGCCTCGTTCCGTCTGCTCTTCGATGTGATTAGGGATAGCTTGGGAATCCGTGGGAAGCAATGGGAAATTGGCATAACAGCCAACGATGCTGGTGCATACTGTGGCCACGAGACAACAAAGTCTGGTCGTCTTATGGTAATCCTCACCCAATATCGCCGAAATACAGCGATCTAAACACAATATATAGATTTACATGCCCAGCCAAGAAACAGGCCGTTTTTTCGTGGTCTGTCCGGTTTGGCGGCGCAGGTTTGGCCGATCAGGTGATAATTCCTAAGAATCGGTTCTTGTCACGGGCGAATCACGGGGCTGTGATTCGAGATCCCATAGAAAGGCCAGGTCAGACGGGCGGGCCGAGCCACCTCATCCCATGAATTCCCAAAATGGGTTGCGTGTCACAGCCCAATCCCATGAATTCCCAAATCGTGTCAGGCGACGCCTTGCGCCACCAGGTCCGCCGCCAGCCGTGCATAGGCCGCAGCCGCCGGGCCATCGCCCAAAGCAACCGGCGTGCCGGCATCGCCCGCAAGACGCACATCCAGTGTCAGAGGCAGTTCGCCCAGAAACGGCAGGCCCAGCGCCTGCGCCTCGGTGCGCACGCCACCGTGACCGAAGATATGGGATTCTCCCCCACAATGCGGGCAAACGAACACCGACATGTTTTCGATCAGGCCCAGAATTGGGGTTTTCAGCGTTGCAAACATGTCGATCGCCTTGCGCGCATCCAACAGCGCCACATCCTGGGGCGTCGATACGACAATGGCACCGGTCACGTCATAGCGGGTACACAGCGTCAGCTGTACATCGCCCGTGCCGGGCGGCAGGTCGATGATCAGCACGTCCAGATCGCCCCAAGCCACCTGCCCCAGCATTTGTTGCAGCGCGCCCATCAGCATCGGCCCGCGCCAGACCACCGCCTTGGCCGGGTCCAGCATCAGCCCGATCGACATCACCGTCACACCATGCGCGGTCAGCGGGATGATTGTCTTGCCGTCGGGCGAGGCCGGGCGCGCGCTGACCCCCATCATCCGGGGTTGCGACGGGCCGTATATATCGGCGTCCAACAGGCCCACCCGCCGCCCCTGTCGGGCCAGCGCAACCGCAAGGTTCGAGGAAACGGTGGATTTGCCGACGCCCCCCTTGCCCGATCCGATTGCAAGGATATGACCTATGCCCGGCAATTTTTCGACGCCCCCCTTCGATGGCGTGGGATGGCGCCCCAGTTTCAAATTGGGCGGCGCCTTTGCGGTCTGGTGCGCCGTCAACACCACCGAAACCGAAGTGACCCCGGTTATTTCTGACACCAGCCGCTCGGCCGCATCGCGGATCGCACCCATCTTCTGGGCCACTTCCGGGCTGGGCGCCTCGATCACGAACCGAACGGAGCCGCCTTCAATGACAAGAGCGCGCACCATGTCGGCCGAGACCAGCGTTCCACCGCCGGGCAGCGCAAGACGGGACAGGGCTGAAAGGATCGCATCGCGGGTAGGGGTCATCGGGTGTCTCCAGATTGCACCCCGGAACGCTGGCACTTTTGCCATCCGGCGGCAAGACGACTTTGCGAAGCGCCCTAAAAGTGGGCCGAATGCCTGACTTTAGGTCAACAATACATATGCATTTGCTGCATAGCAGCATTGAAGCTTTCCGGGATTGCGCAGTCGCAGCAATTGCCTATTTTCAGCCTCAACAGGACACGGCGACACAACGCCAGCATCCGAAGAGGTAGAGACATGGCTTTTATGACAAACACCCGCGGCACCGCCCGCACTGACATTCCGGGCCGCCTGTCGGCCTTTGTGAGCGCCGCAAAAATCCGGATGGATCAATACCGCACCTTTCGCCGCACGCTGAGCGAACTGTCGGCTCTGACCGACCGCGAATTGGCCGATCTGGGCATCAACCGCTCGATGATCAACAGCATTGCGTCCGAGGCCGCCTACGGCGGCTGACGGCACCCCGAGATCAGAGGGCCTCACCTCCTCCCGAGGTCATCTGTTTCTTGCGGCGGCATTCACCTCCTCCCGAATGTCGCCGCATTTTTTACAACCGGGTCTCGGGCCACATGGCCCCCGCACCCAGAAATCGCCGGGCCCCCTCCTCCCGTTTGGGTCTGTGTGATGAATGCGGTGGCACCCACCTCCTCCCGGGTGTCACCGCACCCATTCGGGGCCTCGGCCCCAATTGAAATCGCGCATCTGTCTCCTCCCTTGCGGATGTGCGTGTTTGTAACGGCGGTCCCTCCCTCCCGAAGGGCCGCCGTTTTCACGCGCTCAACCGGCGGCGCGGTTCTTCGCAATGGATGATCAGATCACGATCCGTGATCGGCGCGCGCAAGATTTCGATCGAGGGCGGCATGATCGTAAACAACTCGCCCGAAACGAACAGCGATGTCGCCGTCAACAGCACGATCCGACACATGGGCGCTGTGATCCGGGTCGCCGCCAACAGCGACATGTCCGTGGCATCGTCCCCAAAGGGATCAACCAACATCACATCGAAGGGCCGGCGCCGCAGCAAAGCCAGCGCCCTTTCCCCTTCGCATACCGCACTGACACAATGCCCCGACGCGGCAAACGCGGCAAGGCGACGTGCCTGCACCGTGCCGTCAGGCTCGACGATCAACACATTCATTCTGAAACTCTTTCGTACCATTCTGGGACAGGTCGAGTGTTATGCGACAACAGTAAAGCAACTGCCAACACCGGCAATTCTTTCAGAACGGAACGTCACCTGCGCTGTCTGCATCGACGACGAACCGCGCCACCACCTTTTTGGCGCCCGCCTTGTCGAATTCGATGTCCAGCTTGTCGCCCTCAATTCCCATGACCGTGCCATAGCCGAACTTGGTATGGAACACCCGGTCGCCCGGCGTGCGGGATGAAACCGCCGTGGCGTCAATCACCATGTTGCGGCTTTCACGCGGCTGGCCCATCGGGCGTTGGGCGCTGCGGGCCTGCAACCTTTTCCAGCCGGGCGAATTATAGACATCGGCATCAGACACCCTCTGATGCAATCCCGATTGGGCACCCATAGCGATGCTGGGCGATGCCTGCGCTGCCATGCCTGCCGCGCCATAGCTGCCGCCATACAGCCCCGGCGGCGTCAGCACCTCCACATGGGCGGCGGGCAGTTCGTCGATGAACCGTGACGGCAACGCCGATTGCCACTGGCCATACACCCGGCGGTTGGCGGCAAAGCTGATCGTCGCCAAGCGTTCGGCGCGGGTGATGCCGACATAGGCAAGCCGGCGTTCTTCTTCCAACCCTTTCAGCCCCGATTCGTCCATGCTGCGCTGACTTGGAAACAGCCCGTCTTCCCAACCGGGCAGAAACACCACCGGAAATTCCAGCCCCTTGGCCGCATGCAGCGTCATCACAGACACCTTTTCGCCGCCCTGTTCGGTGCCGTTGTCCATGATCAGCGAAACATGTTCCAGAAACCCTTGCAGGTTTTCAAACTGTTCCAACGCCTTCACCAGCTCTTTCAGGTTTTCCAGCCGGCCGGGGGCCTCGGGCGTCTTGTCGTTCTGCCAATGGGCGACATAACCCGATTCTTCCAATATCTGCTCGGCCAGTTCGATGTGACTGATCGGCGGCTTTGACAGGGTTTCCATTTCGACCACCGCGTCATCATCGACGGTGCGCACCGGCAAGGTTGCACTGTGCCACCGGGCGATTCCATCGACAAGATGGCGCAATTCGCCCGCGCCCTTGCCGCCGATGCCTTTGTCGGCCAACAAGATTCGCGCACCATCGGCCAAGGATACGCCATGCGCGCGCGCCGTCACCTGAATGTTCTGCTGCGCCTTGTCGCCCAGACCGCGTTTCGGGGTGTTCACGATCCGCTCGAACGCCAGATCGTCATCGGGCGATACGGCCAGCCGGAAATAGGCCATGGCATCGCGAATTTCCAGGCGTTCATAAAACCGGGGGCCACCAATCACCCGGTAAGGCAGGCCGATGGTCAGGAAACGGTCCTCGAACGCGCGCATCTGATGGCTGGCGCGCACCAGAATCGCCATGTCGTCCAGCCCCACGGGATCAAGGCCGCGGGTGCCGCGTTGCAATGCCTCGATGTCTTCGCCGATCCAGCGCGCCTCTTCCTCGCCATCCCAATGGCCGATCAGGCGCACCTTTTCGCCGGTTTCCTCGGCGGTCCACAGCGTTTTGCCCAGCCGCCCGGTATTGGCGTCGATCACCCCCGATGCAGCGGCCAGAATATGCGGAGTGGATCGGTAATTCTGTTCCAGCCGTACCACATGGGCACCGGGAAAATCCTTTTCAAACCGCAGGATATTGCCCACCTCGGCGCCGCGCCAGCCATAGATCGACTGATCGTCATCACCCACGCAACAGATGTTCTTGTGGCCCTGCGCCAACAGCCGCAACCACAGATACTGGGCCACGTTGGTGTCCTGATATTCATCCACAAGGATGTATTTGAACCAGCGCTGGTATTGCTCCAGCACGTCGGGATGATCCTGGAAAATCGTCACGACATGCAACAACAAATCACCGAAATCGGTGGCATTCAGGGTTTTCAGGCGCTGTTGGTAATAGTCGTACAACTCGGTGCCGCGATTGTTGAACGCTCCCGCCTCGGCCACAGGCACCTTGCCGGGTGTCCATGCGCGATTTTTCCAGTTGTCGATGATCCCGGCCAACTGCCGCGCAGGCCAGCGTTTTTCATCAATGTTTTCCGCGACGATCAGCTGTTTCAACAGGCGGATCTGGTCATCGGTGTCGAGGATCGTAAAATTCGACTTCAACCCGACCAGTTCGGCGTGGCGGCGCAGCAGTTTCACACAGATCGCGTGGAACGTGCCCAGCCATGGCATACCTTCCACCGTCTGGCCCAGCAACCGGCCCACCCTGTCCTTCATCTCGCGCGCGGCCTTGTTGGTGAACGTCACCGCCAACACCTCGTTCGGGCGGGCGCGTCCGGTCATCATCAGGTGGGCGATGCGCGCGGTCAGGGCCTTGGTCTTGCCCGTGCCTGCGCCCGCCAACATCAGCACCGGCCCATCCAGCGTTGCCACCGCCAGACGTTGCGCCGGGTTCAGATCGTCGAGATAGGGAACGGGCCGCGCCGCCATGACGCGCTGGCTTAGGGGCACCGCCGCCTCGAATGCATCGGAATCGTCAAAACTGCTCATGTCGCAGACTATAGTATAGTGTTCCGGCAAGGAAAAGGATTGTTCGCCTATTGTTCCGGCACTATGCCGCCTCTTGCCGATCTGCCGCCCGCGCCGCTAGATGGAGGGCAGAAAAGGACACGCGTCATGGACCTCGATCATCACTTTCCCTCCCTGCTTGACCTGCGCGATCGCGCCCGCCGCCGCCTGCCCCGGTTCGTCTGGGAATATCTGGACAGCGGCACGGGCGATGAACGCGCCGTGGCGCGCGCCATTGCCGCGCTGGACGCGGTGACGCTGACCCCCCGTGCCCTGTCGGGCGCACCCAAGCCCGATCTGTCGGTCAACATGATGGGGCGCACTTATCCCCTGCCGTTCGGGTTTGCACCTGTGGGCATGTCGGGGCTGGTCTGGCCCGACGCCGAAGGCATTCTGGCGCGCAGCGCCGCCGCCCATTCCATCCCTTACGGCCTGTCCACAGTCGCCGCCCAGACGCCCGAGGATCTGGCGCACCATATCGGCGATCAGGGCTGGTTCCAGCTTTACGCCCCCGGCCAGCAGGAGATCCGCCGCGACATGCTGAAACGGGCGCGGGATGCCGGGTTCCA
>Ga0100402_1000876_pt1 | contig 35140 bp, 23 predicted proteins | sample CryGeyme20150102_FD_80419 | JGI IMG/M metagenome (GOLD analysis project Ga0100402, IMG submission 80419) | Groundwater microbial communities from Crystal Geyser aquifers in Utah, USA - Crystal Geyser metaG 2015-0102 | ecosystem: Environmental > Aquatic > Deep subsurface > Groundwater | place...
AAGATTAAGAATATTAATGAAAGGACCAGTCAACCTCTTTTTTGGAATTTACAGAGTTGATATCTTTGTTAAAAATTGGACATTGGTAATTAAAAATACAACAGCAGGAGAATGTAAAGAAGATTGCTGGGTCGTAAACACATTAATTCCCAGAAACGATACTCCTATTAAAGCTGCTGAATGTATTGGAACAATAGGCTATAGTGAAAATAGAGAATTATTCACTTTATTATATGATGCTAGATTAGTTCATCATAATTCAGGTTATTGTATAGTCTCAGGCTTAGATAAAAAGATAAAACTACAAGACTGTAATCGTGCACAATGGAATTACAACGGGAGACACAGATTTTACTTCTTCAAAGATGGAAGAATTACTCCTTTCTATAAACCTGATGAATGCATCTATAAACCAATTGATGATAAACCAGAATTTGTTGAGAAACAAGCAATTGCAGAAGCTACTTCAGAAATAGCTGATGGTGGTCACGATGCTATTAGATCTATTGATGGTCATGAAAAATCCTACTGGGCTTCTCACCCAGGAGATGAAATTAATACTTTAACTCTATACTTCAAAGAATGGACAAGTATGGACATCTTAACAATAAATTGGAAATATAAAGCAGTTGAGTTTGAAGTTTATGCTTACACTTATGAAAATGGCTGGAAATTAATAATGAAAGTGAGTGGAAACAAAGCTTTGAAAAATTCATTTAAATTAAAAAGAATTAACGCAAGAGCCATTCAACTCAAAATGAATAAATCAAAAGATAAATTTTTAGGCAAACCAATCTTCGGTATTGTCCATATAGGTATATCTGACGGAGCAATACATTTAAAAAGAAAAAAATGTGATACAGTAACTAAAAATGTAAGAGAATGGATCCTTGATGAACAATGGTATTATTATGTAGGAAACAAACCTCCTTATGTTCAAGCTTATAATGAACTTAGTAGAACTTATTTAAAATTAAGAAAACTTAACAGAGAAATAAATACCTTATTTATCCATGCCCAAAAAGCAAAATTACATGCTGAAGAGATTGATAGAACTCTTGAAAAAGTCCACATCGCATTAGTAAAGTTATTAGAAAAAATTAAAGTATTCAGAACAACAAAGTATACAAAAAGAAATGATGACTTTGAAGCCTTACTAAAAAGATTCCAAATGGAATATTTCTTCCCTTATATCGAGAAAAAAATAGATGAACCAATGCCAAACTTAGGTGCTATTCTCAGTAACCCAGGATTAGATTGTTGGCAGATTAAACAAATGATTCCATACAAAAAATCAGGTTATTTCTGGATTAAACCAAGATGTGCTAAAAAACCAATGAGAGTATTCTGTGACTTTTCAGCTGATGGTTTAGGAACCTCAATCCATATTTGGAAATCACCAAAATCTATTCCAGGATCTGAAATTACTGATGTTGACATTAAAACCGCAAAAGATGTTGGAAAAATGTGTGCTATGGATGGATTATATCCAATTGAAATTCATACAGCCGAAATTGTTTTAAGAATTACTGAATTACTTGAAATTAAAGGATATAACGTTGCTGATCCCCTAGTTATCCCTTTAGGTTATGATTATGGTTGTGAGAAAGATAACTGTGAAACAAATTATCAGTCTTTTTCTAATACAGAAAGTAAACCAGTTTTACCTATGTTCCAACCACCTGATAAAAATGTTTGGAATTACAACAAAATGGTTGAATTTGACTCTATGGGATTAGGTTGGGATTGGATGGCCAGACCAGTTTTCTTTAACTTGGATAATATCAAAATTAGTGCTTTAGTATGTTCAACCAATGAACACAAACCACCTATTGCTGACCCATCAGAAGCTAATTTACAATGTTCAGATGCTCTTGCTGGAAATGGAACAATAGATGGAGCAGTAGGATCAAAAGTAAAAGTAAATTGCCCAAGATTTTGTCAAGAAAAAAGTGAACATAAAGTATATGGTACTTCAGTATATTCTAGTAATTCAAGTGTATGCAGAGCTGCTATTCATTCTGGAAAGATTAAAGATGCAATGGGAGGTTCAGTTAATTTAGTTGTAGGACCTGCTGCTGAAAATTATGATTCAGGTGAAGCATTTAAATTAAAAACAGAAAAATGGATCCCTAGAACAACTAAATCTTTTACCTTTGAAGATGTTGAAGAAAAATGTCCAGAAGATTTCTTCGGAAAGCAAGAAGATGTCAACGATTCTTGTGGTGATCCAAAATTAGCAAAAGCAGTTCTTGGTCCTAATGCAAAGGCAAATCAACCTAAAGCAGATATAACTGCAGTACCAACTCCGCCAAAAAAAACTCAACCTTTTAACCCTAAAATAGGAGGACATGCAAGTTGGACACCACCTCAGCCTCAACAAACTCCTTTTATTAACAGACGAACAAGTGGAATTAACTGGGGTTTTTTCCGTGGTCAAAATCAAAATAGAGGAACAGCTCGAGGAGGTGCTAGAGCACAAGGAGGAAGAGGAGTTGCTCATGGTCATGCTCACGGTCATGCTCATGGTGGAGTTGCAAGAGGTCATGCTCATGGAGGGGGTGCAAGAGGTCACGGTGGAAGAGGTCATGGAGGTGGTCACGGTGGAAGAGGTCATGGTGGTCACGGCGGAAGAGGAGGAGGTGGACATGGAGGTAGAGGTGGAGGTGGTAGAGGTGGTCATGGTGGTAGAGGTGGTCATGGTGGTCATGGTGGTCATGGTGGTCATGGTGGTAGAGGTGGAGTTTCAAGAGGAGGTAGAGGTGGAGTTTCCAGAGGAGGTCGAGGTGGAGTATCGAGAGGAGGTGTTTCTAGAGGAGGAGGTATTTCTAGAGGTGGAGTATCAAGATCAATTTCCCCAGCTCAAAGACAATTAAATCGACAAGGACAACAAATGCACAGACATTATCAAAGGCAAGGTCTTACAAACCCAAGGCATATTATTCAAGCCGCTTCTCATGCTATTACACATAAAACAACAAAACTTGCTAAAAAACTTGCTAAAAAGAAAGCCAAAGCACTAGTTAAAAAAAAACCAGTTGAAATAAAGAAAAAGAAACCTTGTGCAATGAATACAGACGTTTGTAAAAAAATTATCATTGATTTCAGACATTTAGATTATATTTCATTCAAACACTTTACTAAATTTGGAGTTCAAATGAGAAAACTTATTAAAGAATTTAAAGCCGAATATGCATGGGCTTGGTGTCCTAGTAAAATCTCCAACAAGTTCCTAAACAGTAAATATTATTTTTTAAAATTTATTAAGTCGTTTACAAAAAGCTTATGGTATTGACAAAGTACCTACAAGGATACTATGACAAAATTAGACTAAAGGGTGAGAATAGACTTAATCAAACTTATGCTACTATTAAAAATCTTAATAAGAAATTAGCTAAATATTCAGAACAAAAAGAACTTAAAGCAGAAGATACTAATACCAAAACTGCTACTGAACTTTATAATTATTTCAGTTTTAAGACAACAAATGATTTCCCTGGAAAGGTATAATTCATCTTTTTATATGTTAATAATTATTAATTTTTAGTGGGAAGATGTAACATCCAATTTAGCTGGAAGATCAAAAGCTGTTAAACAATCATCAAAAATATATAGCAAAAGCAAAATTGGAACTATTATAATGATTAAAGATAAACAATTTTTCGATTTTGACTTAAATGTTGATATTTTAACAAGAGCTAGAGGTGGATGTGGAGTAGCATTTAGAATGAAAGATCCATTTAATTTTTATGGAATTGAATTTAACATTAACGGAGGATATAAAAGAATAATTAAAATGGAAAACGGAAATATGACTGTATTAAAAACTATAAGTGATGGTGGAATTAATCTAAGCCTTTGGTTCAAAGTTCAAGTCAAAGCAATTAAAAACACATTTACTATTAGATTTGGAGAAGCAGATAAATACAAAAAATACGAAGAAGCTCCAGTTGTTTTAGAATTTGAAGATATTTCTCATACTATCGGACAGTAATCAATTAATCATAATAAATTATATTAACTTAATTTATAGAGTTGGATTCTTTACAAACGGAAATGATGACTTTTACTTTACTGACATAGCTGTTAAACCATTAAACTGCCAAAACAGATGGGAAGTCTGCCCACATATTAAAGTTTTTAGCAATGCTGCTGCTATATATGAAGAAAGATATAACTTAGCATACAAAATGAAGTAAATATATAACTATAATAATAACTAATTTTTATTAATTATTAGATATGCTGAATGTGCTCCTTCTAAATACGAAAAAGGACCTGCTAAATGGGGATTCGTCAAAAATAAATACCACAGAGAATTCGTTTTAAGACAAGCTTCTTCTATTGCCGATCTTAGTCAAAATAATGAACCTACTATTTCTTATTTAAAAAATGTTTACGTTAAAGAACAAGCAATTATTGACTATCAGTTTAGAGCCTCTGGTACAGGATATGTTTCTTGCGTTTTTAAATATAAAGATTGTAATAATTACTATACTTTTGAAATGGGAGGAGGAGATAATGTAGATGCTAGATTCTTTGAAATTAGAAAGAAACAAGATGGACATTTTACATCAATTAAGAAATTTAGCACCCAAAAAGAAATTGAATATTTACCATTCTTCGGTTATGAAACAAACACATGGTATGCTGTGTCAATAGAAATCAAATATAACAATATTAAAGTCTTTGTCTCTATTCTCGGAATAACTGCTAAAATGATTGTGTTTAATTTAGATGATAACACCTTACCTTTCGGATATGTCGGTTTTGGAACTTATGGAACTCCAGGTGTTTTTTCAGAAATCTTTGTAAGACCTTTCCCAATTCCATATGGTATGTTTAGGTTATAATTAATAATTTCCTTTTAATATTAATAACTTTATAGGTGACAGAGAACTTCCAACCTCACTACCACAAGGAGAAGTTGAAAGAAATGTATTCTTAATTGCTTATTTCGATGTTAACGGCAAACCAAATGGAAACGGAAAAAGATCTCCTAAAGGAAATGGAAAAGGTAACAATAGCTCAGGAATTCCAGGATTACCAACTAAGCAACTTTCAATAGCAGAAAAGAAATTAGCCGCCAAGCCCGCAAATATATGTGCTTTAACTGATACTATCGCAAAAAGAGAAAAATATTGTAAAGAGAAGTTCCATGCCTCAAGATCCGCTACAGAAAAATGCATTGTAATTATTATTATAACTCCTTTAATATTTTCATTATCATATTTATTAACAATAATTTTAGAAAGACTTTTGTCCAATTTGTTGTAAACAAAACTGCCCTTCAGGTCACTTCGTTGATATATTCACATGTCAAAAAATATGTAACAAAAACACTGTTCCTAATAAACCTTCTCAAAGTAAGAATAACTGGTTCCCAGCTTGTATTAATCCTACAAATGCCGATAGAAATATTTACACTTATTGTGATAACACATTCCAAGATGATAAACTTTTAAATTACAACTGTAACATTGATACATGTAGACTATGTTGTGCAACTCAAGATCAAACATTTGACAATGCCTCTTCAAGTCTAAAATCAGTAAATACCTGCTTTGAAGCATGCTCAGATAAATTTTCAGGCCTTAAGAAAAAACACGGAATTCATTAATTTGTTTAACAATATCATATTTTAAGTTTCATAAATATTATAATAATTGTTAAAACTAATAAAATTAATAGAAAAATTTATACTTTATATAATTAACTTAAAATTTAAAAAAGTATATTTACATATATTACAAAAAATAATATTAATTTAATAAAATTATATTAAGATAATTCATTACTTATTACTTAAGAATAATGTTTATTATAGTTTTAAATATTATTATGATTACTTAATTTAACTTCAAAAGTTTCTTAAAGTTTATCAACTGTACTCATATAATTTGCTAAATCTAGCATTCTGTTTGAGTATCCCCATTCGTTATCGTACCATGAAACAAGTTTTACAAATGTGGGGTTGAGTGAAATTCCGGCTTTAGCGTCGAAGATGCTGGATCTTGGATCGTGGATAAAGTCGCTTGAGACTACTTCGTCAGTTGTGTATCCCATAATTCCCTAATTAATTAAATATGGTTAATAATGATTATTATCGTACCTTCATACTTCCTTCACTTGCTTCTTTAATAGCTTGGCATATTTCCTCATATTTAGCTTCTTTTCCTAATTTAACAGTTAAATCAACAGCAGAAACATCTAAGGTTGGTACTCTAAATGCCATTCCAGTTAATTTTCCTTTTAAGCTTGGAATAACTTTTCCAACAGCTTTGGCAGCTCCGGTAGTACTAGGAATGATATTTCCTGAGGCAGCTCTTCCTGCTCTCCAATCTTTTCCTCCTTTGGAAGCTCCGTCAACCTATAATATTGTTAATATTTATTGTTAATTATATAATTAATTTAATTATATACTGTGAGTTGAGTTGCGGTTGCTGAATGGATGGTTGTCATTAATCCTTCAGTTATTCCCCATTTATCATGGATAATTTTAGCTAAAGGGGCTAAACAATTTGTAGTACATGAAGCATTTGAAACTACATTTAAATTTGATTTATAATCTTTATGATTAACTCCCATAACAAACAAAGGAGTATCATCTTTAGGAGGAGCTGATAATAAAACCTTTTTTGCTCCATTACTTAAATGCTTTTGACCATGTTCAGTAGTTAAGAAAGCCCCTGTGCACTCCATAACGTAATTAGCTCCCATGCTTCCCCATTTAATATTTTCTGGGGCCTTTTCAGCGGTTAAGGCAACTTCTTTACCGTTAATTTTAAATTGAGTATTTGAAATCTTTTCTACCTTGAATTGGTCAGTTCTTCCGTGAACTGTGTCGTATTTTAATTGATAAAGTAAATAATCCATATTCATAAAAGGATCGTTGATACATGAGACAGTTAATCCTCTTTCAATAGCAGCTCTGAAGACTAATCTTCCTATTCTTCCAAATCCATTTACTCCGAATGTTACTTTCATTTTTATTTATATAAATTAAATAATAATAATGATTTATAATGGGATAAATTGACAGTATTATAATAATTTAATAAAAATAATGATTTGATTTTAGTAATTACAGTCATTAATATTATTCAAATATAATAATTAATATCCTGAAGGATGTCAACATACATATTAAATTGTTGAATATATTTTACTTTACTTTTATTTAATTATATTAATCTTAAACAAATAAAGCATTAAATATATCAAATCAGTTTCATTTATTTTTTCTTGTTTATATAATCAAAATCGATATAATCTGTATTGATACAAATTTTATTTTTATCTCTCAAACAATTACTTCCATGTGAAATTACACTCATCTGATTATTTTGTAAAAAACATATTTTTGCTTCTTTACAAGACGAACAAACATATTTCTTTGGATCTTTTCTGCTCATTGGCTTACCATCTAATCTTACAATACTTGTTTCAAATACATCAAATTGGATTCTTGGAGAGACATTAATTGTTCTAAGAAGTCTTGGCTCTTTGTAAATTGATTCTTCTCTTTTTCTTTTCTTACTAATTAATTGCTTTTGATTTTCGGTAATTTTATTCTTCTTCAAATAAATGGCATTTCCATTCCCATTCTCATATAGATTTACATCTTTGTCCTCATCATTTAGCTTTATATTTATAATTTGGTGATTCTTCTCTAAAGAAAGTTCATTTTCATTTTGCTTATTCATAATATTCTCTCTTCTTTTGTAATATTATATTTTGATTTTATAAATTAGACACATAAAAATAATATTAATAATATTAATAAAGTAAATAAAGTAATCTGAATATTAAATAATTATTAAGGATTTTTTTAATTAATATGATATGATGTTATGATGTATGTGAATAAAGTTTTTATACACTAAATTACTTAAAATTCAAATTAAATTTTATTAAATTCTAATTTGTTTGTTAAATTTAAATTTAAATTTATTATTAACTAACTAACTTTGAATGTTTTGTAATTTAATAACGATTTCTTCTTGGTGATCTTGATCTAGATTTGGATCTTGAATAACTAAAATTTTATAATGATATAAGTAAATAAGTAAATAAAACTTATATAATAAGCAACACTATATAATTGTATTTAATCTTACTTTGACCTTCTTCTTCTATCTCCCTTTCCTCTTGAATATGACCTCGACCTAGATCTCCTTCTGTACCTATCTCCCGAGTATGACCTTCTAGTAGGTCTCGATGTAGCCACTGTCGGCCCGAGATATACCCCCGGAGTCGGCTTATGAGGCTGTGCCCTTTTTGAAAATTCTACTAGTATTTTTTTACCTTCAAACTCAGAAGAGTTTAAAGCTTTGACTGCATCTTCAGCGTCTTTGGTGTCGTCGAATGTAATGAAGCCGAATCCTCTTGACTCTCTAAAAATAATATGTTATTAATTTTATTAATTTGTTTATTTTGGATTTATTACTTTGTGAAAGGATCGCGGACGATATTCATATCAGAAATTTTTCCAAATTTAGAAAATTTACTAGATAAATCTTCGTCTCTGACTCTGCGTGTTAGATTTGAGATGTAAACTACTCTGCCTGTTGATTAAATGTTAATTTGTTAATTTGTATAAGTTTGTTTAATTTTGTTTATTTTGTTTAATTTTGTTTAATTTTGTTAATTTTGTTTAAAATTGGATGCTGAAATTGAATGCTGAAATTGAATTTTGGAAATTTGATTTAGTATTGAATAAATTGAGTAAATGTAAATTTGAATAAATTGTTTAAGTTGAAATATAAGTAAGAAATTGTTTGAGATATTTTGAAAAATTGAAGAAAAGAAGTTTTGAATTCTTTAAAAATATAACTAAATCAAACACTTAAAAGCTTACCATTATTTTTGTTTTCTACTGAATTATCTCTACTTGTTTTTCTTCTATATCTCATTCTAGGTGATCTTGATCTTCTAAATCTCTCATACCTTCCTCCGTTATTTGAACCTCTTTTTTCATTTGATCTTGATCTAGAATAAGAACGCTTTTTCTTAGTATCTCTGTCTCTATCCCTATCTCTATCCCTATCTTTGTCTTTAACGATTTCTCTATCTCTATCAGCTCGATCAACTCTTTCTTTGTCTAAATCTCTGCTTTCTCTTTTTTCAAATCTTTCAGAAGATTTAGAACCTGATTTTGACCTACTGTTTTTACGCCCTCCTGCCATTATTATATATTATATTTGAATTAATTGAATAATTAATTAAGTTTTATGTATAGAGTTTATAGAGGTAATTTACTATTAAACAAAATATTGTTAATTAAGAATTAATTATTTATAAACTGCATTAAAATTCATTATTAATTAACTTATTATTAAATAAAATAAAATTATTAATAAAAGTTAATGAATTCAATCGAAACTACTAATAATATATGTTTGACAAAGTCATTTTGGTGTCATATTTGTAAACAAGAATTTACTAGGATTATAATGCAAAATATAGAAACTAAATGTGTAAATTGCAATAGCCCTTTTTGTGAAGAAATTAGTCCTGAAAATGCAAATGATCATCCTTCAAGTTTTAGACCATTTAATATTAATCATAGTAAATATTAATTTTTAATTATTAGACCGAAATCAAGAACGTGAATCAACTAACGATATTAGACGACCAACTAATCCATATGCTCGAATAAACAGACTGCGGTCATCCTCGTCGTATATACTATCATTTCTTACCAACCTCATTGAATCATCTTCAAGTGAAGAAAGTGACATGGATAATATTATACAATACTTAATGCAAAACGACCCTAATAAATATGGTAATCCTCCAACTTCAAAGGATGTATTAGAAAAAATGGAAACAAAGAAAATAAATGAAGAACAATTGTTAGAGTTAAAAAAGATAAACTCTTCAGATTGTTCTGTATGTAAAGAGGAGTTCGATTTAGAATCAAAATTACTTAAATTGCCTTGTAATCATTATTTCCATGGAGACTGTGTTAAACCTTGGTTGGAGCAAAGAAATTCTTGCCCTACTTGTAGGTTTGAATTACCGACTGATGATACTGATTATGAGTTAAAGAAAAAGACAAGATAAAATATGTATGCACATAAATATAAATAAATAATATAATATGTGTATAAATTTATTGTTTGTTATATGAACATTATGTTAATATCTCTTATTAAGATTTAATTTTATTGTATTGTAATAATCTATAAACTAATTAACATCAATATCATTAATATCATTATTATTTACTAATTCTAATATATAAGAATATATTAAATAACTTTTATTAAAACTATAATCATAATATTATAATAGAAAATATATAAAATAAATTAAAAATTATATATTTATTATATATAAAATTATAATATTATAATAATATATATTATAATATTATTATAGTAAAAAATAAAAAAATGTTCATTTTAATAACAACTTAAATACTTATTATAAGAATTTTCCTTTCTTTTTGAACATTTCTTGTCTAATTCCATCTAATTTGGCCTTATCTCCCATTAAATCAAACTTCTCTTTCTCTTCTTGTCTCATTTTCTTATATTCTCTCATAAAATCTAATAAACTTAATGTATTTGATATCATAATATCATCAGGGAATTCGAAGTAAACGTTATCAATTTGATCTTCAGTTACATCAAGATCCCAGAAATCTACTCTGTTCATGTATTCTTTGATTGGGAACTTAGGTTCAATAGTAGCGACTAAGCATCTGATAATAAACCTTTGTAAAACATTGATAATTTGATCTGCAGTAGGATATTTGGTTAAGTCAGTATAAGCTGTGTTCATGAAGGAGACGATTTCTAACTCGACAGATTCTTTAATTTCCACAGCATAGTCTGGTGATACATAATCAATCATATATTTGAATATTCTATCTTCCAATATTTCATAAAAAGCTAAGATGTTCGATAATAACAATCCACTAATAGGTTGAGATTCTCTAAGGAATGGTGATATTTTCTCTACTCCTTGCATTTTCATTACGAAGTTGGAAATAGTAGTATTCTCAATTGAAGGTGAATATCTCATATTGCAGAGAATAATTTCTAATGATGAAAAGATATGGTGAAGGTATGCAACGTTCTGTTGTTCTATCTTGTCTAAGGATTTTCTTACTCCACTAAAGTCATCAGTTGATAATAATGTTTGTTCTAGTTTAGTCTTAATATCTTCAAGTAAGTTAGAATGTTTGTTTTGAATAGAGAGTAACTCGAATTTGTATTGGATTTTGTTGAGGTCTTCGTAGTTAACGAACTTTTTGTTGGTGAGTAGTTTGAATGCTAGTTCGTTTTCGATTTTTTCGAAGTTGTATTCAACAACTAGACCATCTCCGTAGTTAGGGTTGAAGACGTCGTAAAACTTACTAAAAGTATCTGTCAAAATCGACACATAATCTTCTTGAATGTGATACATTAATATTTCATGAGATGAAATTTTCTGAATTTGATATTTATGAGTATCCATATTTCCCCAGATCTGATAAGCATCATTTTCTTTTATTAGATAAACAATAGCTTCAAGTACTTCATTTTGAATAAGTCCTAAGTATTGGAAACAAGCAGCAATATACATTCCATAACCAAGTTCTCTATCATCAACTAAAACGAATGATAATGGCATATCTAAGTCAATAATATCTAAAGGAGGTAACTGTTTACACCCATATTGAGTAACATTGTGTCCTATTTTTTTCCAGGCAGCTGCGAATTCAAAGAATAGTTTTTCAGCAGCTTCGTTACCGGCTACTATGTCTTTAATTTTCATTTCCTTAGCCTCTGCTCTGGTGTATTTGTAGTTACATAGACTTTGCATGTAGTTGGTAAAAGTGATAATAGGATAAAGGTGAGCTAGTAAAGAGATTTCTTCAATCTTATCGATTAGGAGTTTTAAGAATTGGAATGCTTTCTCCATTTTTTTCTTCTTAAATTCGATTTTGAGATCTTCCCACATACCGAGTCTGGTATATCTGAATGTTTTATAATACTCAAAGTGGTTGAGTGATTTGATGTCCTCATCGGTGTAGTTTTCGTCGATAATTGATAAATAGGTAAGTTTCTTTTCTAAATTGAAGAACTGTTTGTATTCACTAATATCCCCTGCAATTCTGTCTAACTTTGGATCAATAACTCTAGTTTGGAATCCAATTTCAAACTTCTCTCTGTCAACATTTGTATAGAAACTATACTTATCCTGAGACATTTTATAGAACTCGTTTAAGAAAACATGCATTAAAATATAGTATTCTTTAGATTTAATCAACTCGGAAACTTTAGCGATATCAGTACTAATATGTTTAAATAAGTAGTCTGATCCTTTGACTTTCATATCTTTAGTGTTAACTAACTTGTCTAAGGCATCTTCTTTAATAACGCCATTTTCTAACATCATATAAAGAACAGAACAATTTAAGAAATTTAAGAATCTGAATCCTATTGATCTTAATCCTCTTATTGACCAATGCATTGATAACTCGTCTGCCATCTTAGTAATAAATCCTCCTTTATTTCTTAGTTTCTTGGCTAAGTGGTCTATAACAAATTCTTTTCTTTTTGGTTCTTTTCTGTTATCTGCGTTGATTAAGCAAATATGACCAGTTCTTCCTTCAAGTTGATGTCCGTGACCTCCGATTTGTCCTTTGCACATTGGGCATTGAGATACGAAGTAGGGTCTGGTACAGTCACCGATAGTATATAAGAAACCGCAATCGCATTCATAGAGACCAAGTTTTGTTCCGTAGATTTCGTAGTTTTCATCTATATTCTTCATCATTACAAGTAAGTTCTCATCATGGAAGTCAGCAAATCCTCCTGGAAGATAAATAACATCAGTCCAATGGTTAAAATCTTTAACTATCTCATTTTTATCATCATAAAATAGCTTTGAATAACATAAATTAGGGAAAGACAAAACCATATTAAACATTTGCATCATTAAGGAAATCATTCCAGTTCTTGAAGTTTCAATAGTATGTGAAATCTTAAGGTATGGGTTATTAGGGAAGTTATGAGTAAGATTGTAAATAAAGTTATAAGAGTGTTCTCCTAAGCATGTTTTGATATCATTTTTGACTGATTCTACTATTTTTGATATATGTACTAAGGTAAATGAGTTAAGGAACTTATTGTTTGAATAGGAAAGATAAATTTTGTTGATAAAGAACTGAATTAATACAAATTTAACTTCTGGCTTTGATTGGGCGGCTAAGATGATATTCTTAAACTTAGTTAGATTCTCTTCATTTTCTTCTGAAAGTAAGTTAACGAAGAACATAGCAAATTCTTTTGCTGTTTTTTCCATTTCTGGAAGATTAGGTTCTAACCCAAGAGCATTGTTATTATTTTCAAATACGTTATTGCTTACCCATTTAATTCCTAAATCAGCATAGTTGACATTTAGTAATGATTGTGCGTTTCCGTTCATTGCTGAAGCCATTGATTTTAGAACATAGTTTCTTAATAACTCAGTAATCGTCTCAGTAGACTCTAATATTTTATTAACTTTGTCGTTAAGTTCGGTACTCTTTTTGATTTCTGGTTTAGCTAAGTATTTTCCATAGTATTCTAAATAATGTTTAATTCCAGCATGTCCTAACATTTCGTTAAACTTTGAAGTTTTCTTTTTGAATAAATCCATATAATGTTCGAATATTGGGAAATTCTTTAGTAGATAGTCAGTTGTTTCATTCATTGCTGGTCGTTTTAAGAACTTACGATAGAAATCTGTAAGGAAGATAGATGTAGTACATCCTAAAGTTTTGTTCATTAGAATATTTTCGATAATCTCACTAACTTTGTTTCTAGTCATTAAGTTTTCGAATTTTTCATCGATTTTGACGTCTTCGTATAGTCTGTAGAATATCATACTAGCGTGCATGGTAAGGTCGTCATCGTTTAAGATATTTAAGATGATTAATTCTTTGGTAAGATCATCACATTTGGCTAAGATAACATTTTCGAAGATTGTGATTTTGCTTGAGATTATATCCTCTGTAAGTTTTGGAATTTTCTTCTTATAATCAGGGTTCGATTTAATAAGTTGGAAGTCTTCATCAATTGTCTTTAAAATTCTTGATAGAATACTGAAGTCCTTTAGGTCTATTTTTACCCACTCGTCTGAGAAGATATCTTTAACTCTAGGAAGTAAATCTTCTTTATTTTCAGTAATAAACAAGTTAAAGTCTGTTATAAGCTGTAAGAATTCATTAATAACAAGTAAAATATTTAAGGATTCTGGTGATTCTTTTGATTCTAAAGAAAAGTTCATAAGCGACGATAAGAAAGTATTAACTATTGCTCCATAATTATTGAATTTATTAAGATTATTCAATTGACATAATAAAATTTGAGTTGTTGAGTTAAATATGTTCTTAAATGTGTTATTCTCTGACTGTCTTCTTGTATAGATATTTTTAAAGTCTAATATATTTTTGTCATAGAGCTTATCATTGTTTAACATTCCTTCAATTGTGGATACTTCACAAATTCCATTTGTTACTGAGTTAAACACATTGAATAAGATATCTAATGTTTTTCTATTGTTCCATAAGAAGATAAATACGAATTCGAGTAGTTCTACATCGCAGCCGACGCATCTTTGTACAATAATATCAAGAGAATTTTTCCATTTAAATTCTTTTTTGAGTTCGACTAATAAGAAGTAAGTTACAATATCGTTGAAGTAACATATTTCGAGATATCTTTCGTTGTATTTGTCTAATATTTTGAATAGGGATGATGCTTTTTTGATTGATTTATTGATTTCATCTAGTTCTTGATAAAATACAACTTTTGAGTCTTCACTTAAGTCTTTTTCTTGTAAATAGGCCATTGAATCTAACATATAAATTTTATCCATTCTATCTTTAATTAATAATGACAACTCATAAATATCTGTTTTACTGAAGGGGAATATCAAATTGAAAATAGGAGATATATTTAACGATTGTAAAGCAGTATAAGGGTATAATTTCTTCAAGTTTTTCTTGTCAAATTGTTCTTTCCAGATCTTTTTAATGATTGGTGCTTTGGTACTTTCTGAAAAGTATGAGTTTAATGCTGATTCTGTTTCTAAGAAATGTATAATTTTTAATATTGGTTCCTCAATCATTTCCTGTACGACTAATTTAATAGCTGTGAAGGTATTTAAAGATTTTGATAGAATTTTTTGGTCACAGCAAATCTTAACTTTCCAGTCTCCAAGGTTTTTGGCTTCTAAGAACTCCATTACTTTTTTTGTAATTATCTCAAATAACTCAACATCATTTTCAATTTTATGAATAAGCTCAGTAATATAAAGTTTAACGATATTACTATCATTTGTATTATAAGTTGTAAAGTTGAATTTTAAATAGATATCGAATACCATTTCAGCAATTGATTTTTGATCAAGGTTTTTCTTAACAACTTCCATTGTTGATGAGTCAAGTAGAGACTTCAAGTTTTCAATTTGTCCTCCGTTTAAACAATCTATCATAACTTGATCCCAACCAGACAAGAAGTGTGAGTCGAGATCCGATTTTTTTACTTCTTCATTGGTTAAGACTGTCTTAACTGATTTTGAAAGGTAGATAATCATCATGACGTTTTTGTTTGAGGTTGGATTAGTTTTCTTATGCTCAGTTATTAACTTATCAATCTTGAACTTAATCATAGGAATGTGAGATTTTTCTTTATTTCCATCGATTTTGATGAATAACCAGTCAGTTTCAGCATGATGTAAATACATTTTAAATCTTGAGTCAAAGTCTTTTTCAGATTTTAATTCAGCAACATTAAGGAAGCTAAGGAGAGCTGGATCATGATCAATCCTAAGTTCGTCTAAAATATTAGAATTTGTATAGACAATTAGTCTTTGCTCTTTTGTAGTAATATTAGTTAAATATTGATTAAGACTATCATGATATTGTTCATCAAAGAAGATTTTGTGTGTTTTAGTAACTTCATCTCTTGAGTTTTGATACATTTCTGATAAGATTGAGTAGACAATAAGGTTAATACTACATACTGATAATACATCTCTTTTGCATGAGTCTAATATTTCTTGATGGGATTTATTTGGTTTGTAATGGACTAAAACTATAGAAGGTACAAACTCGTCGTTATATGTAATAATCAAGTCCGAAATTGCAATAGCTTCGGCTTTATTCTGGCTACTTATAGTAGTTAAGCTCTTTATCCAATTGGTAAGTTCATTTACAAGTAATTTTTGGTCATCAGTTAAAATAGAATCAAATGTTAATATCTGCTTTTCAAAACGATTGAGGAAAGGAGGGTCCATTTTTTCCATGTTTCTGATATCAACCAATACAACACAGTGGAAGTTATTATTTACAAAGCACATTGGGTTGTTTGTAGATCCTAGAGCAATACGACAATTTTTCTTTTGTCCAACAATCATAAAGTTTTGATTAAACAAGTCGTATAATGAACCATAAATTTGATCTAGATTCTTTAAGATAATTGAGTTTCCGCTTTCCATATACAAAATAATATCAGAGAGTAACTTAAAACTATATTCGTCTTTATCTTTATCATTTTCAAACTCAGAACCGATTATAAAGGTTTTTTCATTAAGAACTGATTTTAATGAGTTATCAAGAATATAACTTGCAGCTTCTCCATTTGTGAATAGTAATAAAAATCTTCCGTCTTTATCTTTTAAGTTGTCTTGAATTAGTGTAATAACATTCTTTTGTCCGAGATCGCTGAATTCGCTGCTTAAATTCATATTTTTGATAAATATTTTAAGAATAGTTGAGGTTGATTTATTAAGTCCTCCAAAGTTTCTAATTAAAGCATCCTTTACTATTGAGTATTTGAGTTCGTTATAATCTTGGTAGTGAGCGTTAAATTCCCTTGTAACATGTTTGATTAAGGAGTAAAAGTCTCTTGTACCGTGGAAGTCTGGATTTCCATAACCAGCTTGCTCCTTTTTGAACTCAAAGTAAGTTGTTGCTAATGCTCTCATGATGTTTCTTTCGTCAAATCTGGGTTCTTTGATATAGTATTCAAAAATACTTAATGCAGTGTTAACTAAGTCATCAAGGTCAGGATCAGGTCTAGCCAAATAAACAGCTCTATTCATCTTACTTGCGTCAAGTCTCCAATTAGAAATACCAACAAAGGCTAATTCAGCTTTTTCGGGTTCAAGTAAAGAGTGTAAAATCTTAAGTGGATTGTTTTTGGATATTTCAGCAAGACCAATTTCATCAAAGACTATTAAAGGTAAAATTGAATTATCTTGATTGTTCTTTAAGACATTCTTTGCTTTTTCAAAGATCTTTTCAATACCTTCTGAAGTAGAAGATTCCGAACCTTGATAAGGAATAGCCAGTAATCTTGGTAATTTCTTGAAGAATGGGTCATTAGAATCATTTCCTCTTAAGTTACTTACTAATAATTGGACTGATAATGATTTAGAACAACCAGGTTTACCACAGATGAATATAGGGATCTTATTGATAATGCAGACTAATAGTGTAAATACATTTTCAAGTAATGCTTTATTGATTGCGATTGCTGGTGGTAACTCCATTCTTGTAATAATGTCTCTTTGTTCTTCGTTTATCATTTCTTCGATTTGTTTTACGGTTATGAAGTCTTGTTCCTTTTCTTTTTTGTTGAGAATGTTGGCAATCATTTGGAAGTATTTTTGTCTATCGACGTTTTTGGAAATTCTGTTGTAGTAGCAGAGAATAAGGGAAAGGATTAAAGCTTTTAATGAAACCATCTTTTGGCCGAGGTATTTTATTTCTGTTTGTTTGTAGCCACCTTTATCTACATAGTTCTTCTTTAATCTCTTTAGCTTTTCTTGTTCGACTATTTCATTCTTTTCTTTAAGGATTTTGAAGAACCACTCATGTAAGATTTTAAATCTAGCCACATCTCTTAGCGATACTGAGTACTTATCTTCGCTGTCCCTAATGAAAGTTTGAGAGTTACATACAGCTTCAATACTTTTATGTTTGATTATATCGCCTGAAATATCATTAAGAATGTTTCCAATATATAAAGACTCTTCTTTTTCACTTAAGGAACCGAAATCCCAAACGTAGTCAATAAGTGAATCAGGTAGAGGGTGGACGGTGTATACTAGTCTTGAAGCAACTCTTTGTTTTATAAGTCCGATACTTACTCTTTGTTTTCTTAGTTTGTAAGGATTGCAAGCAGCAATAAAGACTATATTGTCAGGAAGTTTCTTTCCTTTCATTGTGTTTTGGCAGATAATTTCAGTAATTAATCCCATACTGTCGCAGGTGTTAATTTCATCGAGGAACACCCATAATTTGTTTCCATTTGGAGCGCAGTTAATTGCTTTTGGAATAAATTTATTCATTTGCTCAATGATATGTTCTTCTTTTATTCCTGCATGGAAGTTAATTGTTTCAAATCCTTCTTGCATAATTTCTGTCGATAAAAATTTGACTAAGCTAGTTTTTCCGCAACCAGTCTCTCCCATAATAACGATAGGAACATGACATCTTGATCTTATAATAATCAAAAGCATTTTTAAGAAGTTATCTGCAGTAAGAATATATTTATGAGAATGTCCTATAAAATCAAGCATAAATTGTTTTCCTGTTATATTTAGTATTTTTTCTAACAGTTCTAAATGGGAATACTCTTGATAGTTTTCTAGGTTGGATCTTTGAGATTCCATAAATTCTGTTACTTCTTCGTTAACTTTGTTTGCTTCTCTGTATACTGGTGTAACACACATACCATCATCGTGGAACATAACCATAGTGTGGTTCGAACTACTCCAACTAAGAACTGAGTCGAGAGCACTAATTTCATCGACTCTTGAATTAACATCACCAATTTCTTCTCTACTGTAAGATCTTCTAAGCTTCAAAGTAGTTAAATTTTGAGCATCTCTTGCAGCTTTGATTGATCTGGAAGTAAACTCTTCAGTCATTAAAAGTAAACAAGTCATAATTTTGGATCTAATATCAGCAAGTCTTTCATCTTGGATATAGCCAATATTTTCAACGCTAAAGTAATAGTTGTTACTATATTTATAAAGTTGATCAGAAAGTACATTAATGAAGATAAATAGTTGTCTGAAGGTAATGTCTGGATTATCCTTAATAAAGTATTTGTTTAATAAGACTAAGCATTCTTCTTTGTTGACAACTCTCATATTTTGATTAATTTCAGGACTGATGTCGAGTTCATTGATATAACCTTTATCTAAATTTTCTAAATAGTTGCAAACAACTTGAACTTTGTCTTTGATATCAACGGAAATATCGATATTTTTAATGTTGTCTTGAGCGATTAACATTTCGTTTTTGGGCATCATAGGTAGAATGGAAATAGCATTGTAAAGATAGTCGTTGAAGGTATTAGCAACTTCGATGTAGATGGGATTCTTGGTTTTGTCTCTAAATACTACATAAATATCATGATGTAAGCAACCAAGAATGATAAAATTGAATAAAATATAGTCTAACATTTCAAAGTCATCAATAATTCCACAAATAGTCATATGAATTAACTTATTTCCTCCAATTAAATTTAACTTAAATAACTCTTCGTTTATTGTTCCAATTCTTATTCCATCTAGAATAGGGAAGTCAACATAGTCCTCATGAATTTTAGTATTTAGCTTCTTTTGAATCCAGTATGTTTTACCAGCACCAGTGTCATCACTTCTTACAACAGTTGCGTTTAATTCTAACTGATTTAATGTATTAGAAATTAATAAGTCATCTAGGATATCAAAATCTCTCATAATGTAAACATAATTACTTTCAGAAAACTGAGTAGAAATAAATGAATTATTATCGCAGCAAATAATTGATAAAACTGATTTAATTGGTTTCTTCGATAATTTACTTACTTGATCGACTAAATAATTTTGTAGTTCAAATGATAAATTCTCAACTCTTAATATAGAGAATAATCTATTAGTAGGGCAGTATACAAATCTGTATAAAAATGATATAATCTCATGGAATGTAGTTTGTTTAGTACAGTAAAAAGTCTGATTACTTGCAGGTAGTGAGCCTTCTAATGAGAAATGAATAGAGAGTAGATATTGATAAATTCTTAATGTAGTTGGTCCAGAGAAAATAAAGTGCTTGTTCTTAAGGTTAAGTTGTACTGTTCTCATTTTTTCAATTTTTACTTTTCCGTTCTCGTTAATGTCAATAATTCTTTGTAAAACCTCTCCTAGTTTTAGAATTCTTTCCTTAGGAGTATCATGTTGAATAGTATATAAATTATTTTTTAAATCAGCTATATTGAAGTTAGGGAAAGCGTATTTGATTAAAAGAACACCTGGAGTTGTTTCGATATCCTTCTCTTTTTTATTATCATCATTGAATACTTTTTCTAATTCCCAAAATTGCTTTCCATGGTAGTAAGTAAGAGGGTAAAATTTACTATAAGCCTCTTTAAGATCTTCATTCCAAGTATTGTTGATTTCTTTTACTTCTTCTAAAAAGTCGTTAAATACTGTAACCATTCCATTTTCTAGTTGAAGGGTAGTATTGAAGAAGACTGGATATCCATTGTTGAATATATCAATAAGGACAAACATAATCTTTTCGGATAGTTCTATTGCTTTTACAAATGATTTTAGGATTTCCCTTAATTCGCTTTCTTGCTTTTCTATCTCAGTTTGCTCGACATCACCAACGTCTTTTTCATTAATAACTAATAGTAATACTCTATCTCTTAAGTCACAGAGATCTCTGAATTGTATTCTTTTCTTTGACTTTCCGTAAGTACAGAAAATATCATATGATCTCTTTAGTTCATTGAAGACAAATTCAAAGTTACTTGTTTTAGCGATTTCCTTTGCTTTAATCTTACTAGCTTCTTCTCTGTTTGATAGCTCATGATGTAAATGCTTAATACCGAGAACTTGTTTGGTACTAGTGTTAAGAAGGACATCAATTCCTGAGTAGTTAGATTTATTGAAAGCTTCTAAGATTTTTACGATAAATTGCTCTTCTGTTAAGTTATTATTTCTGTCAGGAGTATAGTCCTTAAGTGATAATTGTCTTAGGAAACTGCCAATGATAAGTAAATCTCTAATAGTTTGTACTCTGATAAATGAGTCACCATGTTCGTCGACAGCATCAACCATGTTTCTGATATCGTCCTCAGGGGTCTTAAGTAAGAATTCAATAAGCTCTGTGTCGTCACTTAATTCGAATAAGATGTTTTCTATATCTCTTTCTGCTAAATATCCGTGTCTGATTTCGGCTAAATTTTTTGAAGATACGAAAATTTTATCGAAGGAACTGTCTTGGTTGTTGATATACTCTAAGAATTGTGCATAAACTTTTGCGTTTGAAGTTTTAAAGTTGTAAGTACTGTCTAGTTTTAACATAGAAGTTGAGAATTTGATATAGTTTGTAATTTCGCAAAAGGTTTTGAGGATAGTTTTGAGTTTTTCATGTTGAGTTTCATTTAGCTTTACCATCTCATTAACAATATTAGACTCTGTTTCAAAATCAGATAAGTCCTTCCAATATTTCATTGTAGTAGATAGATTCAACTTACTATAATCTTCCTTATTGAGTAAATTATCTAATATTTTTTGAATTTGTGTTGTAGTATTCTTAGCGCAAGCTAAAAACTCTTGGAGCGAAAGCTTATTTGAATTATCTACTTTAGCTTGTACTTTATCTGAGCTATGAGATCCTGAGGTTCCACCTTCAATTGTCTTAAGCTTCTCTTCAAGCATCTTTATTTTATCTAAGTCAATCCTTTTTAGTTCTTTTACTTTAATAATATCATTGAAGTCTTGATCAAAAATATTTCTGAACATAATAGTTCCTACCCATTTGTTTACTAGCTCAACTTCGTCTTTAATACTTAGTAAGTCTTGTCTAATTTCAAACTTACTAAACTCTATTGTATTGTATTGCTTTTTGAGAGTATGTAAATATTTATTACATTCATCAGCTATGTCGATTTTATTACCATAAAGTCCGAAGAAGTGATCGAGGCCAGATATAATAGTCAAATTTGAAGTAAGGACCTTTAGTTGATTGTTGATTATCTCAGTAATAGTTTCGATGGAGTTGCCTGAAACAATTTGGAAAAAGTTAAGCATTGCTTCTCTCATTGAGTAAGTTTGTTTGTTTATCATTATTAAATCGTTGACGGTTGCTGATCCGTTTTTGATTTTTTGGAATAGGATTTGGATTTCGTTGTTGATAAGTTGGTTATAGTCTTCGTTTTTGAAAGAGATGTATTTTCCGTTTGCTTTGAGTAACTTAAACCAGAAACTATCCCGACTAGGAGCTTCAAATATAAAGTGTTTAACAATCTTACTTGGGTCTGAACCTTTCTTAAGAAGATGTAATAATGCTGTTAAAATAGCTTCAGTTCCTCTATTATCAGAGACAATAAGTTTCTCTCCTTCTTCATTAACAAGTGAAAGCGCTTGGAAAAAGTGATTAATTTTCTCATAATTAGGAATTTCTGTATTACTAGGATTAAGTAACAAAACTAATTTTTGGACAAACTTTATGTATGATGTTTCTATATTCTTTTCGATAAGATCATTTGTTTCTGTATTAAATAAGTGAACTAATCCTAAGAAAATATCAATAGAGTATCTTTGATTAATAGTCATCCAGAACTCATCACAGATCAAAGTCTTTAGTTCTTCATTACCGACAATTAGAGTAAGGAGTGATGAGAAGTTCTTGATTAAGTCATAAATATCAGTATAATGGTTGATAAAGTAGTTCTTGCTGTATTTCCAGATTTCGTTATAGGTCTTCTCGTCGTTAAGATTCTTTTGAGGGATGACTAAGTGACTGAAAATATAAAGAATGTCTTGAATCTCGGGTTTGTTTTTAATAAATTCTTTTACATAGTCTAAGGAGCCATTTTCAAAAAGTAAGGTATTGAGTAGTATCATCTCAATGTTCTTTTTAATGTCTTCTTCGAAGGGTAAAGGGATTTTCCTTAGTGCTGTTCTTAGTTTTTCGTAAAATCCTGGGTCGATTACTTCTGCTTTGAGATTATTAGGAAAGCGATGTAAGTCTTGAATAATGAAGCAAAAGTCCATTATTGTCCATTCATAAATGGATGCTATTGCCTTTTTAACTAGTTTAATGTCGATGTTTTGGTATTCGAGACTCTTTAATAAGATGAAAATGAATCTGACTGTGTTTGAGAGTTCATATAAAATGTTTTTGAATTCTTCTTGGAGTAGGACTTTGTTTTCTTTTTCGATAATAGTCTTAATTTTGTAAATATAAGTTTTGTATGTGTCATCACATTCGAACTCCCATTTCTTTCTTCTCAACTCATCATTGAGGATTCTTGCTTTATCAGCGTCTAATAAACCTTCTTCATAGAACTGAATAATAGTGTCAAGTAACACTTCTTTATTTAAAGACAAGATAGCAACATTTTTTAGTAAAACAGCCAAATTTCTTGAGTCTTTCTCTTCTTCAGTGGAGTAGCTCATCAAGTACTCTTTAGCTTCGACGAAACTTTCTAAGCTCTTCATGCCGCAGCCAGATCTTCTGATATAGTCATTAACTCTGCTGAAAAATATTTGTTTATCTTCAAAAATGTAAGGGATAATCTTATTTTTGACCAAATTAAGCCAAATATTTGAGCCTTCCTTAATAGCCATGTTGATCAGAACAGAATAGCCGTTCGACAAACTCATTTTTAGCTTTGGTAATTTTGAAAAACCACTAAAGTCCTGTGGTTTGATATCAGTGGAGGCGAGAGTTAACAAATTAAGTCCATTCTTGCTTACGAATTCTCTGTTCATGAAAAAGTCCCATCTAAAAATTAATTAAAATATTAAAAATAAAAATGTTACGGGAAGAGACCGAACATGCACACCATCATTAAAGTGATTTCTTTTTTTTCTTTATTCATCATAGCAGTTTGGATAAAGTCATCGATATACCCTAAATAGTCAAGAATCGACTTAGGATTACTGATAAGCAAATTTTGGTTCACCATCTTGAAAATGTCAATGTTGTCCTGAATTTGGGTCAAAGAATGTGCAGAAAGTACATGAAGTCTATCCTCCATCTTTTGGCTTACCATCTTTTCAAATGTGGATGTATAACTATTAATAATGTAGTAGAAAAAGTAAGCAAATTCCATAATTTGGTTGTTTAGGGGCTTACCGGGGGGTTCTGTCCACTTCATATTTGATTCATTTTTGTTAAATTTAAAACCTATCATGAAATAGTTTTCAATTGTGTCTGTAGCATTGAAAGCGTATCTGTTAGAATAAAAATTAGCTACTGATAACATGCTTGGCGCGTATAATATTTCATAAATAATTTGATTCTTTTCTCTTAAAAATCCTTGGTCGGGTAGATCAACAGCAAAAATATAAACTGAGGGGTTAAATTCAAACCTATAAATAAGCTTTGCTGATTTTTTTATTTGAATTTCTGTGTCTGGGTTACAATACATGTCTATGCTAACGTTGCAATCAAACTCATATATGATATAAGCTCTTCGAGAGATGTCTTCCATATAAAATAATAATATTAATTAAAATATATTAGATATATATAATATATTATGTTATAAATTTTATTTTAATTTTAAGATAGTTATTTTTCATTAATTTTATTTTAATTTTAGTTTTATGTTGTTAATTAATTAAATATTATGTTTATTAAGTTATTTATTTATTACTTTTATTCTTTTTAATACTATTTAATTAACTTTTTCAATGAGTAGCGAAGATAATGGAGGAAACTCTGAAAATGAAATAGACTATTCTTTTAATTCAACAAGCAGAAGCAGAAAAGAATCTATACCAAACCCGATCGACTATAGTAAATATAATCAAAAATTCTCTTCAAGTAACTCACTTCAACAGATAAAATATACTAATAAATCTATAAGTTCTAATCATAAACGTCATTCTGAAACTCCAGCACAAAAAGTTTTTTTAAACGACAGTAATATTACTAATAGTAAGATTAACAATATGGAAAGCCCAAACGGAAGTTTAAATGATCATAATGATAAATCTTATAATAAATTTAAATTAACTGATATAAGTGTATTAAAAACAGAAATTTCATTTGATGAATTTTTAAAGCCTTCGAGTCCATTAAAAGTAAAATAATTAAAATAAATTATATAGTGTAAGATTAAACTGCATAAAATAAAAAATTAATATTTAGCAAGTAGATTTAGTCATATAGGAATTGGAAAACCTAAGGAGAAGAATACAAATGATTTACTTACCTCATTGTTTGATAAAAATAAAAGAAAGTCAGAGAGTAAATTTAAAATACTTGTTGATTTTGAAAAGTTTAAAAGATTGGATAGTAAACAAGTAATACCGACGCATAGATCGAATGTATCGAAGAAAGATGAAGTAGCGAATTTAGAAGGTTTTAAAGAGGAAATGTATATAATTAATATAATTATAAGAGAGACTTTAGAAAACACAAGCGAAAAACTAGATAACGAATTAGAAATGAAAATAAACAAACTAAAAATTAAAAGCTGCGTTAAGAACACAATAATGAAAGAAAACATAGATATATTTTTAAAATGCAATCACAAAGCTCGAAATAACATACGGCTAAGAAAACAAGTCGAAGAACTACAACAACAAAAGGCAAACATACAATTTCTAAAAGAAAGTAAATTCGGATATTCAAAGGATCCCAATGATGACAATGATGACAATGATAACAATAATTACAATAACAATAATGTAAATAATACTTATAATTATTAATTAAAATCAAATAGAACAACGAAAGGGCAGAAGAAAAATCCTCCCAATCTAATATAGAATACTTACTAAATAAACAATCGGAATTTCAATTAATAATAGCAAATATTAAAGAATCAATTGACAATATAGAAGATGAACTAAGAGCAAATTTAATTATAAATAAGGTAATGATATGCTTATTATTTGTATAGAACTTAAAAACAGAAGTAAAATCAATTGAGCAGAAACTTGATCAAATAATGAAAGAAAAGAAATTATATGGAATTAAGTCTGATAAATCAATGTATAATTAGAAAACAAATACTCTTTTGTATGATACTAGATTACTTAATACTTGATATATTAAAGAGATTGGATAGTGTATATACATTAATAATAAATAATTAAGTAGTTAGTGGAAATATAGTTAGTAGTTAGTTGCAATATAAGTTTGGAGATATACAATATATAGAAAAGGATCATAGGAGATAAGATAATAATACAGTTAGTTGTATATTTTTGTATGTAGATAATATTTTTACTTTATAGTATAACTAATTTAAAATGTAAAATAATTAACAGAAATTAAAAAAAAAGTTTATTATAATACTAATAATACTAATAATAATAATAATAATACTAATAATACTAATTATACATATTCTAATAAATATTATATGAACTTACTTTATATTAAAATCATTATCATAATTAATATAAATACTATAACAAAAAACTATTTACAATAACTACTCAACAATATTATCATACTAAATCTTCTTCATAAATCTTAGTAAAACACAGTAAATTCTTCTAACTTTTCACCACTACAGTTTTTAAACACAAAATCTTTTACGTCGGATAACTTTGCTTCTAAGTTCACAATATTATCTTTTAGGTTTTTAATTAGATGTTCTTTTTCGTTCAATAATGTATCACAAGCATTTTTATTTTCGTTCAATGCAGTAAGTTTTAAATTTAGTATCTTTAATGAATTTTCGCATTTTTCAATTTTTGCTTCGAGTTCTATATTTTTTAGTTTCAATGGCATTAATTCTACTATTTGTTTTTTTAAGTCTTCGATTCGTTGATTTGTTTTACAAGGTTTGATTGTTACCTCTCTTTTAAACATTTTCTCACAATCCTCTTCAAAAATAGTTTTTGTTTTATCCATCAATGAAACCAAAACTAAATGTTTATCATTTATAATTTTAGTAAATAACTCATCAGTTTTATCTGTATTCTCTTGAATTGATCTAAGATTAATAGCTAAGTTTTTTGTTTTTGACTGCAAGAACATTTTTAACTCTTTTAACTGCTCAGTTATTAATTCTGTAAGATAATCAATACTTTCTGCTTCTGGATTCTCACTTTTTATTAAGATTTTCTCTTGTAAATTTTCAATTACTTTTTTTGAAATAAAATTCGAACTTTCATATTTTTGCTTAAGATCTTCAATTTCTTGTTTAAGTTCATTATTTGATTTTTCTAACTCGTCTGTTAGATGTCTACTTTCTATTAGCTTATTTTCATAAAATTTTAATGTTTTTTTATTGTTGATTAATTCGTTTTCGTTGTTTTCAATTATTTTTTTGTTTTTTATTAATTCTATATTTTGTGTTTCTAGCTGGTAGAGTAGATCAAGACGATTTTGATTGAGTACTTTTTGTTGTTCGATCTCTTCTTTTAATTGAAGATTTTCGTTGTTGATGGTTTCCCAGTAGATTTCTGTTTCTTTGTATTTTGATATTTCTGCTGTGTATTTTGATATGTCTAAATTGATCTTTTCTAATTTTTGTTTGTATTGTATTATTTCTTTTTTGAGTATGTCAATTTCTTCGTTTTTTATGTCAGAGTTATTATCGTTTAAATTCTTCTCATTTGATTCAAACTTTTGACTTTTCACCTTTTTTGTTAAACTTACCACCTCCTCTCCAGGTCTTAATGAAAGAACTAAGTGACTTTCAAGCATCGTCTTACTATCCATTTCTTTATTAACTAAAGCAGGTTTAATACCAGGTATAGTAGTAAACCATACATGATCATTAATCTGATCTAGTGTAACTCTATCTTTAGGATTTTGTTTGAGTATTAATGCAACGAGACTTTTAGCTTCGATAGGAAAATCAGAAGGCCAAAGTACCTTATGTTTTTTGATATTATAAAATAGCTCTTCCTGCGAAGAGCCCCCGAACGGGGAGTGCCCTGAGAGTAATTCAAAAAGGAGTATTCCTATACTCCATATATCAATACTTGTGTCATGGCCTTGCTTTTTTAACATTTCAGGTGAGAGGTATTCTGGGGTGCCGCAGTATGTCTTACGTATTTCATCTGAGTTATAGTAGTTTGACCAGCCGAAATCAGCCAGCTTGATTCTGTAGTTTTCGTCTAGTAGTATGTTTTCTGGTTTGATATCTCGATGAATGATTGGTGGGTCAAATGAGTGGAGGTATTTAATTGCAGAAATTAGTTCTCTTATATATTGAGCTGCTGTTTTTTCATCAAATCTCGAATATTTTTTTAACAGCGTATACAACTGTCCTTTCGACGCATAATTCATAATCAAATAAAAAGACTCCTCATCTTCAAAATGATTTATAAGTTTTACAATATGTGGGTGATCAACCTTATACATAATTTCTATTTCTCTGTTAATTTGATCTACTAACTTCTGTTCTATTATACTCTTTTTATTCATAACTTTTATTACAAATACCTTTTTAGTTTGTTTACAAGTTACTTTCCAAACTTCACCAAAACCACCTTTTCCAATTGGTCGCCCTCCCTCTTGGATAAAATCATTTTTATTACATTCGCGTTCGAGGCAGTCTTTAACAGTTGGGGATAAAATTAAGAGTCGATTCTTTACTTTATTTAGTACTGGCTTTTTATCCATTTATTTTGTCTAATTAATTATTAATTATAATTTGTGTAGTAAGTATAGTAAATATTGTAAAGTATGACTAATATACTAATATTGAATAATTCTATTAATACTATTTTATTCATATAAAGATAATTTTATAAAATATTATATGATATTTTAATTTTAATAATGCTTGATAATAACCAACCATATTATTATGTTACTATATATCAGTATTATTCGAAGTATAAATATTATTTAAATATTCTTCTTTAAGAAGTTCTTATATACAAACGTATCAACTTTTTCCATAAAATTATTCATCTTATCATAACAGTTATTATAGCACTCATTTGATAATTGATATAAATTAGGTTTTATCGCACTCTGAAATTTTGAAACAGCATAATTCATCATAACTGCTTCATCATATTTCATAATTGAATTCCCTCTACTTCTTTCGTTATTCATTAAAAATTCTAACTTCTTTTTTCTTTCATTTTGTCTATTATAAGTTAGTTATTATTTAGTTATTAAATGAATATTAAAGGCTTATTAAATGATTAATAGCTTATTAAAGGATTAATAGCTTATTAAATTACTCTTTTTTCTTTTCTTTCAATTCCATAATCTTATTATTATCGTTATTGATATCGTACAAGTTGTTAATTTGATCAGTATCTAGATCGTCATTTGCCCACATTGAAAATAAATCATTAGTATCTTGTGATGACATTGAGATGTTGTAATTAACATGATGATCGTAATTTATAGCACTATTAAAAACAGAATATGAGTTAAAAGGATCATTCATAAGATTATTATCTTCATTGTTTTTTATTACTTTTTTCTAAGTCAATATATAATATTATAACTACCTTTAGCGTTTTTATCTTTTTATTTTCTAAATTCCTTTCGATATAATCCAAATAAATAGGAACCTTTGCTTCTTTTTCGGGATTAGATTTAACCTATAATATATTAATGTTGTTTATTTCTATCAAAATTTATTTATTTATATTATATTTATCTACATCAATTGCCTTCTTCATCCGTTGAAGCTGCTTCTTCAAAGCTTTGTTTTGTAATAAATCATCTTCGGAAATTAGCTTTTTGAATATTTTACAGACCTTAATATTAGTTATGCATGATTTATTAGATAATTAGTATATATTATATTTGTTTATATGCTTTGTTACATTTTTTAATTCAAATATTGTTAAATCGTCCAAAAACGAAGCAATTATATAAAATATCTCAGATATTTGTAATGTCTTAATTAAATTCCCATGGCAATTAATTTTGAAATTACTACCAAATAAATTCTTAAGTATAAAAATCATATTAACATTTTGCATTTATGAGAATAATTAAAAAATAAATAAATGCAATATAAATAAAATAATGAATGAATATAAAATTGTAAATAATAATTAAGAGAAAAGTTAATAATTTTATTATTAAATTAAATATTAAATAAATATGAAATTATATAACAAGAAGAAACTTTAAACTAAATTTTAACTATATAATTATATATTAAAATATTTATTAATCAAATTTATATTTCTTTCTTCATAGACTTATTTTCTATCTTTATTTCTTGTGCTCTTTAAGCCATCTTTGTTGGTATTCTTGCTAGACATATTAATGTTATTGTCTTCATTCCAGTTTTCGGTCATGTTAGTTTTTGAAGTAACATTAAGTTTAACTCCTTTTACTTTGTAGATGAACTTAGCAACTTTAGAGTAGATTTCGTAATCAATGTCAACTCCTCTGTCTTTTAATTCTTTAACAATTTGAGAGGAATATTCGCATTTTAAGTATTTTTTCATGTCGCAGTAGTTGCTAATGATTTGTTTTAAGACATTGATGTAAATCTCAGTTGCAATTTTAACATTGAAATTGAATGATTCTAAAGTATATTTACAGGCTAATTCCCATTCGTGGTGATATAAGCAACCGTTAACAACAATGTTGAAGATTACATGGTCGGGTTTAATTTGGCTTCCTTTCATTTCTTCGAAGAGTTTAATACCTTCGTTGAATCTTTTAGTCTTGAAGCACATTTGGATTAAGCAAGTATAGACGATAACTCCTGGTTTAACTCCATTAGATTTCATTTCGTCTAATAAGCTTAAAGCTTTGTCGTCTTTTTTAGCATTGGCGAATAGTTTGATTAAAATACTGTAAGTAACATTTGATGGAAGAATGTTTAAGTTCTTCATATCAGTGTATACTTCTAATGCTCTATCGTATAAGTTTTGTTTAACACATCCGTCGAGGATTGAGTTGTAGATAACTTCGTCGAGTTTAAAGTCGTTACCGTTCTTTAAGAATTGGTAGATATCGAAGACTTTGTTCATGTCGTGGTCTTTGGCATATCCCTTGATGACGGTTGAGTAAGTGATAAGATCTGGTTGAGGTTCGTTATCATCAGCATAAAACTTTTCTTTGATCATAGTGTAGATCTCGTTCATTTTGTTAACTTTTCCAGATTCTACACAGCAATCAAGCATAGCATTGTGAGCTATAATGTTTACTCTTACTTTACTATCCTTCAATAAAGTTTCATAAACATCAAGAGCAGTAGTAAAGTCATGAGCTTTAGTATATGCTCTAATCAAAGTAGTATATATAACAATATTCATTTCAATGTTATTAGCTTTGATTTCATTGTAAACTAAAGTAAGTTTTTTAATATCAGCGCATCTGACACAAGCGTGGAGTAAACATCCATAAATAATTTCATTAGGTTGAATACTATTGTGTTTCATTTCTTCAAAGATTTTGAAGGCTCTGTCAAGGTCATAAAATTGACCATACCCTTTAATCATAATAGCATAAGTAATTTTGCTTGGGTATACTCCAACTTCTTTCATTTGGTAAAAGACTTTTTCAGCTTTGTCAATACAATTTAACTTGATGCATACATCAATTAAGCAGTTGAAAATGATTTCGTCGTTTAATTGAGTGTTTTTGTTCTTTAAGTATTCTAAAATTCCGAAGGCTCTTTCGAGTTTTGAGGAGTCAAGGTCATATTTTAAGGCCTTGATAATTGTGGAATAAGAGTATTTATCAGGTTCGATGTCATAGGTGGTTCTCATTTCATCAAATAAGTCCCAAGCTTTTTGGAATTCTCCACCTTTGATTAAAATATCAAGAATTGTGTTAATAGTAACATCATTTGGTTTAAGAGTTGAATGTTTTTTAACATCGTCAAATATTTTCTCCATAGTTTTTAAAAGTTCTTTCTTTTCGCTTTCGCTGTTGTCTTTGTCAAGTTTAAGTGAAACACCTTTTAATAGGATATTGAAAGAGCTTAAGTCAGTTTGTACTGGAGAAGCATAGTCAAACATTTCTTCAACTAATTTGTCAGCAGCTTCGAAGTTCGAGCTAACATAGCAAGTATTTAGTAAATTGTTAAAGATAGTAATATCTGGGTTGAGGGATTTTTGAGACATTTTGTCGATTACTTCGAAGGGGTTGAAGTTTGGATCATATTCATTGGCTTTAATAAGTTCATTGAACTCTTCAATAGTTGTGGCTGTGTCCCATGAGCCAACTTTAACTTTTTTTGTTTTCTCGTCGTCTTTTTGATCTCCATATATATATTTAATAACATAGTATCCGAGTCCGAAAACTAGTCCTACTCCCATGTCACTGAGATAAGGATTAACTGCATTTGCAACATCTACATTTAGGTAAGTCATTTTTAATTTCTTATCATTTTATAAAAGTTTGCTTATTTATTAAGTAGTTTTCGTTTTTATCGTTTTCTGATTAAGAAAAAAGTGTTAATTTTTCAGTCAAATTACAGTGTATATTGTAATATTTTAAATATTATTTGTGAAGTAATTATTAAATTAATTAATTAATTTTGGAAAGTTAATTAAGTTAATGTTAGTTAAATTAGTAATTGAGTTAGTTAATTTAAATTCAAGTGAATTTATGTGATTAAACTTTGTGTGAATAATTAAAGAATTTAATAAGTTTTATATGAAGTGCAAATTAAATTCAAGCTATTGTAATGTAACTTTATATTATGGATAATATTCGTTACGATTATATTCTTATAGTATTGTCTTTACTTTATTTCTTAATAAGCATTTATAATGTCTATATTACAAGTAGTATTTCTTTATATAAACAATTATTTCTATTATATATATTATTGTAAATTATGATATTAAAGTACCTAGTTTTTAATACAATACGAAAAATACCTAATAAATTACTAATTGTCTTCTTTGCGTGGGTTGTTATAGGTAGCTTTTCTTACAGATTTAAAATATTAAAATCATATTATGAATTTAACGTAAAAGAAGTTAATAAAAAAATGAAACTTATATTTGAAATTACATGTAAACATTAAATAACCATTAAATATAATTAATAATATAATATTATGTTTATAAAAACAATAATTGCAATTGTTTCTTTGTAAATAGATTGTTTAAACTATATATGTTAAAGATATTATATTAATTATATTAATTATACTTATGTTACTTATGTAGGTTATGATTGTTAAGTTAGTAATGTTACTTAACACAAACACTATTTCTTTAATTTAACTATATTTTTTTATAATATTTTACCTTTAAAATATTTATTCTAATTACTTATTTTGTATAAATTATACTTATTATTTTTTAAATAATAATATATATTATGAATATTATTAAAAGAGCCCAAATCAAATATTTTAATGGACAATAAATTTAAAATAGACTTAACGAATTCGAATATACTTATTGTAGACACTAAGGACAATAATAACGTTAGCACTGCCAAACCAGACTTTCTAGCAGACAAGAAAAAGAGTATAAAGAAGAAAAAACATGAAAAACATGAAAATTTTGATAGGACACCGAAAAAGAATACAACAATAAAGATTGGTATAGATGGAAGTATGGTAGTTCCACCTTCAGGTGAATCATCTTCAAAAAAAAAGAAAAAATCAATGAAAAAACATGTCACAAATGAAAATGAAAGAAATTTAAATGATACTCCTAGTGAAAAAGTTAAATTAAATCTAAACTCAATTTCTTTAACTAATATGAAAAAAGAAGGAGATAAAGTTGATCAAAAGTTAGTATTTTATAATAAACAAAAACCCCGCCAATGGGAAAAACGATGGGTGCTAATACCTAACGTATTTGAGTTTTCAAAAGAAATATGGTTGAAGAAGTGGGTATTAATAGATGGAACAGAAAAAAATTCAAATGTAGTAAGATATAATATATTAATATTAGAATGCTTTCGAAACATATTATTCAAGCTACATAAAACCAAATAGAGATTCAACTCCACGTAAATATCAATGTACTTTTGATGAGTGCGGGAAAATATTCATGGACTCTGGATCATTTCGAAAACATGTTCAGACACATGGAGAAAGACAGTTTATTTGTAAACATGAAGGTTGCGGGAAGAAGTTTTTGGATAGCTCTAAATTGAGAAGACATCAACTTGTTCATACTGTATCTATATATTGAATAAATTGATAGGGAGAAAAACCATATAAATGTGAATTATGTGAAAAAAAGTTTTCACTTGACTTCAACTTAAAAACTCACTTAAGAACTCACACTGGAGAAAAACCATATATTTGTAGTTTTTCAGGTTAGTACAATAACAAAACTTTAACATCACATATATTATACTTACTTTTTGCATAAATACTAACTTAAATACTTACTTAAAAATAATAGGATGTGATAAAAGATTTAGCCAAAGCAGTAATTTAGCAGCACATGAAAAAATTCACTTAGAACAACCTACTAAATTAGAAATAGGTCCAAACGGAGAGGTAATCGGCGAAGTAACTGAGTTACATAAAGAAGAAGTCAGTACAACAAATGCTACTCTTATGAAAGATAATAAGCCAAAAATCATATTTAAGAAAGTACCGAACGAAGCCAAAATTCATAATAATACTAATAGTAATAATTCTTCTAATGGAATTTCATATGCAAGTGGAATATTTGTTACTAGTAATTCTCATACGAATATTTCTAATAATGGGAATAGTCATGGGACTAATAATGGAAATGGGAGCGGAAATAACGTAAATAGCAATGTTGGTGCTACAGGTTCAGTTACTTCAAGTGCAATACATTTTACTACAACTTCAGCGATTGCGCCTACTAATGTATTAAATAATACAAATCAAAATTCAAGTACTAATGAAAATATTAAATTAGAGTAAATAAATAAATATTTATCTTATACTTGTATTAATCTAAATCATAATTATAATTATAATATATGTTTGTTTTAATGCTTATTAAAGTAATTCTTTTATTTTATTTATATGTTATTATTCACATATTATATTTAATAACTTAATAATATTTTAATATTTTAAAAAAAGAAAATAATAGCCTTTCATAAAATAAAAGATGTTATATAGTTATTTATATAAATTATGATAAAAAGAATATTATTTAATACTATTTGAACAGAATTAATTTCTTATAACATGATTATTATGATCGTTATAAATGAATTCTCCCAACACGAAGAAAAATTTTCTACTGTTGAAAGTTTCTATCTTTAATATGTTGTTTTATT
>Ga0100402_1000879_pt1 | contig 35070 bp, 55 predicted proteins | sample CryGeyme20150102_FD_80419 | JGI IMG/M metagenome (GOLD analysis project Ga0100402, IMG submission 80419) | Groundwater microbial communities from Crystal Geyser aquifers in Utah, USA - Crystal Geyser metaG 2015-0102 | ecosystem: Environmental > Aquatic > Deep subsurface > Groundwater | place...
ATCGTAAAAGTGTGAGTGCCTTCTATTTCTATAGCTATAGTGGGCTTTTCGCTTAATTCTTTAATTGAATTAATTTCTTCGAAAGTATAATCGCTGTTTAACACTTTTTCCACACTTAAGGTAGGGAACTCTTCATAAGCTGCCTTGGCCGTCGCTCGTGAGACCGTTCTAGGATTATCTTTTATAAAGGTGTCTAAAACTCTTAGTGGGATATCTTTTAATACCTCAGTAGGGATAACAACGCCTGTTCCTTTTTTATCTTCAGAAACTGTAGAGGCTATAAGGCTTTCATCAGCGTCTATTAGCCTTAGCAACTTTTCTTTAAATATTTGATCACTAAACCCTATGTAAACTTTTCCATGTACTCTAGGCCTTGTGGTTGGTATGCCAAACTTTAGTAAAAGAAACTGAATATCCTTAGCTATATTATAGGTGTGCGCATCAATATAAAGAGTTTTATATCGCTTTTTAGCGTAAGTTACTGTTTTATGATTTTGTGCAAAATACGCCTTTAAAAATAATCTAGCGGATTCTTTACTTAAATGTAAAATGCCTGAAGAGTCCTGCTCCATAGATATTTTCATAACTTGAGCTGCCCAATCAGTTCCAAAATTTTCAGCAAATGAAAACTCAGGGGTTGTTTTTATTTTGGCTAAAAAATCAGTATGTTCTAAGTCCGCAGCCATTACCCACCCTCTTTGGGTCCATAAAGGATGATTACCAGTTACAGTTACTGAACAACCGCTTTTAGTAGTTATAAGGAATACTCTCTTTTCTCCGTTATCCCATACATTAGATACACGGCCATTTACTACCTTATGTGTATTTTTATTAAAAGAAATAAGAACATCCCCAACGGAGATGTTCTTTGCACGTTTTCTAATTCCAGAGGCCAGCTCTACCTCTTGGTTTTCCCAGACACACTGCCTAGAAAATTTCATAACTACCTTAGGTGCATCTATATTATATATAGATCGCATATGCGGGTAGTCATCCAAAGAGAAGGGTCTCCCGGCTAACATAAAAAAATTCTCTACATAGTCGCTAATCGTTAGACTAACTTCTCTTCGCTGCAGCATGTTTTTTTCTTTTTTCTTTTTTTAGAACTGAGGGACTAGTCCCTCTATTCATTTTTTCTTTGTACTTGTCCAATATACCAGCATGCATTACTCTATTTTTAAATAGAGTCAACGCTCCTTCGAGGTTACCATTTCTTACTTTAACTCCAACTGCCATTTAAAGCTCTTAGGTTTGAATTTTGATCTTTCAGTTCATTGAAAAGTTCCGCATATGGGCCATGATCTATTAACTTAAACGTAATATTTTCATCGCTGTCTCTTGGGACTCCTCAGCCAGTAAAATACTGAAACTTTCTGCCTTTGTCAATTTTATCAGTAAGGTGTAGTAATTCACTATAAAGCATCTCTACTCTAGCTTTTTTAGACTGCGTGCTTCTTATATTAAAAAAATTACCAGCTTCTGTTTCTTCTGCCGCTGAAGCTTCATAAGCTGCTTTAGCTTCCATATACTGAGTTGCTAGTCTTGAGAATTCTGAGGCATCTAGTTGAGCTGATTTAAGATCCAAAAAGAACTCATCCTGGGGCTTTCTAACATTTTTATATTTCTCAGGCTGTGAAATTCAGGTGTCATCTAAAAGAGAGTAAACACCGAAATCACTCTTGGCATAGGATGCTTTTGTAGTGTCGCTTAAAAGCCCTATGTAAAAATTAATTTGATGTAGAGAGTTTGGTGCAAGACATCCGCTTATATCTTTAGCTCCGTGAGTTTTATCTTCACCTGTAATTTCTTTAAGTGCAAGAAAAACATCAACATCGCTATCTGGGTCCCATTTATAGCCAGTTATGGACCCTAGCACAAAAATATACCCAATAAGATCTCCAAATTTACCATAAGCTTTTTTAAGAATAAAATCCTTAACTTCTCGTTTAATGGTTAAGTCCATATTCCAAATAAATGGGGAAAGGTAGGGCTTAGGGTCGCTAAGTACCCCGGCTGTTTTATAATTCATCTAAGTCCTTAATGTGTCTAATTGTGGATTCCTTTGCAGAGAATGTTTTTATTTTAAACTCAATTTCTTCTAATAAGTCTCTGCCTGTCCGTGACTCTTCTCTATGGATAGAGTCCATTTTATCACTAACCTTTAGCGCTAAAGCTGCCCATTTTTGAGCAGAGTCAGGATTAGCTCTACTTTGTTCTTTAAAGTTAAAGAACGCATCTTGCGCCATTTCCGCAAGCATGGACTTAAAATCTTTATTAGGAGTTATCCCGAGTTTCCATACTAAGTGCTCTTTATCGCCCTTTAGCGCTAGTTTATAGAACTTAGATAATAAAACATCAGCTACTCTGTTAGTATAGTTTTGCTTTTGAAGCACAGTCCAGTCTTCTATATTAAAAAAATATTTAAGAAAAAGCTTTATGTCTTCTAAAGAGTACTGAAGGTTAAACTTCCCATTAACAATTAAATCATAATCCTCATCTGTCCCTTTAGCCATAGCTAAACTTGTTACAACTCTATACATAATAGGGTCTTGTAGTAAATCAAAAGCTCCTTTAGTTGGAAGTAATACTTCTGGAAAAGAAACCTTAGCATACTTACAAAACATCTCTTCTATATGTATAGCTCGAATAAAGTCCTCGCCAATAGGTTCTGGATTTTGATTTGTAAAGGATAATGGTAAATTTTTATGAATTGTTTGAACAATAATATTTACAACCCTTGGATCGGTATCTAAAGAATAGTTACTTAATTCCATAAGTATATCATCGAATGAAATTTTTGCGCAAACGAGGGCTTCTATAAATTTTATGTGAGGAATTAATACCATTATGTTGCCAAGGATATATAAAGTCTTAAAGTTTCTCGAGCTGGAAGTGAGGAAAAACTCCCCACTTCTTGTAACCCTGAGTCTGTTTTATAGTGTAAGGTTAAATTATCACTTTCGCTTCCAATCATAAACTCGCTAGTATAACCTAGGTCATACCCCAATAGGTCGGACATTTGATTGGCCAACCTATTGTAAAAATTAGTTCCTGGGTGTTCAATGATAAAATGATGCATACTATAGCTGTGAGCCTAGTGCTAAACCGCCTGTAGCTGCTCCACCTACGATATATTTATTTTTGTGCTCACCTAAGTGACGGCCTACTTTACCAGCAGTGCCAGTAGTTCTATTAAAAACTGCTCTCATACCTTCTACTTTATTTTTACCTCCAGTAAGAATCTTGCTGGCATCATTTACTAAGTCATCTCCCTTAGAGGTGAGCGCTTTAATTGCTTTGGAGCTAACTGCTTTTTGCACTCCCTTTTCGATGTTAATTGCGGCCCCTTCAGTAAGCCCTCTTGCGAATTGATCCCATCTTCCAGCTTCTTTTAGCATTTCGTGTTTAAAGCCTTGTAAGGCTATGATTTTTTCTTCACTCATAATTTTATCCTAATATTTTATTTACTATGTTTGTTTCTAATAGTGTATTTTTTGGTTTGCTCATAAGCATAGGAGCTCCTATCATAGTTGCCATACCAGCTGCTGCAGGGCCTTGAAATTTCATTCCCTTTAGTGTCTTAATCATATTTGGGTTTGTAGCCTCTTTGCCTCAGTATTTAACTGTACTTTTTAAAGGAGAGGCAAGTCCAAAAAAACCTTTAACAAACTTACCCACGCCTGATAAGCCTCGACCTACGGCCATAATTCCTGGTAACATAGCTTCTTTATGCATAAAGTAGACCTGATTTCTCCGCATTACAACTGTAGGAGGCTTAAATGTCTTTACTTTTCCTATAGGCGCGTTTTTGTCTACAAGTTTAGACTCAATAAGTACTTGAGCAGTTTCCGGTTCAATCCGTGAGGCCTTCAAGGCAGCTTCTTTATTTAAAGAATTAGATACTAACATAAATATAGGAAAGCCTAAAGCTTGCGCTGCCGAGTTTTTCAGGACTTTTAATCCTAATACTTTTGTCAGGTCTTTCCCAGCTAGTCTTCTAATGGGTGCTCCTGGGTTAGACATTTTTTGAGTTACAAAAGAGTCCATAGGGTGTAGAGCTAAAGCTGTTACAGCGCCACTAACAGATCCTGCAACCATTTGGCGTTTAAAATCGCTTAAAACTTTCTTTTTTTCTTCTTTGTTTTTTCAGGGTGCCATTATGCTAGTTCTTATATACTGTTACTTTTTTTGATTCTGTCATTTTTATCGACTTTAAAAAAGAGTCTTGGGGGTAATTAGCAATAGCTGCTAGTTTAACTTTAAAGTCAAAGTAGGTCATATCTGCAGCTATAACGTCTCCATCTAATAAATGAATATCAACCCAAAGCTTATTTAAAAAAGATGGCTCGTATTTAATAATCTGGTCTATCCTTATAGACATAGGAGCCTTCTCTGCGTCTTCCTCAGGGGTGAACATAGGCTCATCATCTTCATCAAAATCTCCGGTAAACGCATCAAGAACTCGAATTATATCAATAAACATAGACTTACCTTCCTAGTAAAATACTAAATAAAGTTTTTTTGGATGAAAGCTTAATTGCTCCAGTTCCCTCTAATATAGATAATTTAGAGTCCAAAGGAAACTTTGGATCTTGTAGCATAGAATTTATCAAAGCTTTTTGGCCTAACTGAGAAGCTTCACTTAACTGTGCTTGGGTAGCTTTTTTGTTTTTATTTCTACTATAATAAATGCCTCCTACTCCAGCTCCAGCTCCTAAGGCAGTGTAAGCTCTTGCAGCTCTTGTTTTATCTACAACGCTATCATAATCAACTTTAGCTTTTAATATATCTGCGTGAAGATTAGCGCCTTTTGTAGATAGATATCTATAGGCTCGGCCCATCCTAGAAAACTTATCAGCTAGTTCAGCACCGTGCGCCATCTGTTTCTTTTTAGCAATGCCTAGTAATAAGGAGAAATATCCAGGTCTATCCATTACCATCCTCCAAACGTGTTTTTAATAAATTAGTTTTATATCCCATACCTTCAAGGATTATCCTTTCATTCTCAAGCGCGTTGTATACTCCCAAAGCTGTGGCTCCAGAAATAATAGCAGCCGTTGTTCTATATGGGCTATTTTTACCCTTAACTGCCATTAACGCTGTAGTCGCTCCAAGTCCTAGTGGAATAACTGAGGATTTAATGGATTCGGATATCCTATCAGTTCCATGAAGATCATAATAATCCTTTAGTAGAAGTCCTACTCTTGGATCTTCAATAAAAAGGGAAGCTTGCTTTTCTATTTTATTTAAAATGGGTTTCATATATTTATATTAATAGAATTTTAGATTAAAGTCAAGAAACAAGGATATTAGAAATACCCTTGTTTATTATTTCTAGATCTGGCATAGTACCCTACTGCCCCAGTCCCAGCCCCTACTGCCGCTGCCGCTGCTATAGTTTTTTTATTATTAGCTCAGAATTCCTTAGCTTTATCTCATGTCTCTGACCCTAGTTTTTTATCACCTGTGCCTGCACCCTCGTCTATTACTGGGTTATTTCCCCATAGCTTTTTTCCTGCTTCATCTTTACCTGCTAGCCTTTGAAATGCCAGTACCTCAGTGTTAGCTCCCCTGGGGCCGTCTTTAAACTTTGATGTAGCATCATTAAGAAGTCTATTAGTCTGCTTATTGGTAGGCTTGTTAGCCATAGTATCCCAGGGCTTTAAGCCGCTGGGGTTAGTAACTACTGAATTATTTGGAATATTTCCGTTAGGCATATAACTAGTGTCAGCTTGAATATTAAGATGATTGGCAGGTTTACCTATAATTGTGCCCATGTTTTTATCAGGGAATATATTTGCCCCTTTTTGTTCCTTTCCTGCTACTCTCCTAATAAAATCACCTATTTTTCTTTTAGCGCTTTTTGTACCAACAGAACTTGTTAGCTTGTTAACTATAATGTCTTGCCCTCTTGCTGTTTTCTCTATGAAAAAGCCTTCTGCTATTTTTGTAAACATATTTTATTTTCCTTTTTTGTTGTCTTTTACAGCAGCTCTTCCTGCCTCATATTTTAGTTTGTTTAAAAGTGAAATACCTACTCCTGCACTAGCGGCTGCCGTTGCTCCTCCAGCTAAAAGATTTTTTGCTATTACTTTTTTATTAAGAGCCTTTCCAGCTTCGAAAAACGGAGTGATTGCATTAGTAGCTATGGGTACGCTTTTTGTAAAAGCCTTTCCAGCTGCTGCGAATCCAGAGTCTTTCAAATGCTTTGTAATTCTAAGAGGCTCATTTTTAGCAATACGCTTCATTAGCTTCCACAATGGCTGCCCAGTAGTTGCTTTTACCGCTCCACCTACGCCTACACCTACTGCTATAGGTTTTACTGTATTGTTTAATAATACAGCTGTTTGGTTATTATCACCAGTTTTCTTATCGTAAATTCCCATTTCATAAGAATTTTTAAAATCTAAATTGATTCCTATTCTATTCGACTGGGTTTTTTTTGCACTACTTAACTTTTTCATATTCTATCTATATACTTTATATTACTGATTTATGTACCAATTTTTTAGTTTACTGCTAAACTCTTTAGTAAATGTTTTTTCTCTTTCTTTAATTGCAGCGAGGTTTTTTAGTGACGGAGACTTACTGCCCTGTAGTATAGCTTCTTCAGGAGAGATTCTTAAGTCTTTTTCAAAAATTCGTAGGTTTTCTACAGGAGCTGTTTGCCAATACGCTGCCATAGGTCCTGAGAAGTTGTTTTTAATCGATGCCTCATTTTGAGTTTTATAATAATTGAAAGATGACTTAGGGCTCTGTAAAAGCGCTTTCTGGATCTTAGGGTTCAATATATCAGAATCCTTGTATCCTAGTCGAGCCGCCATTTCTGGATCAAAGTGAGATATGCCTAGCATATGTGTAGCGCCTCTTTCCCTAGCCTCCTGTTCTTGCGAAGAAAGTAAACTTAACGTTGCTTTAAGTCTATTTTTATCAATCAGGTTAAACTGTTTATCCTTAGAAAGCTTGCTGAAGTTTTTACTTTTTTTCTTAGCCATGCTTTCTGCAATATCCCACATTCGGTCTGGAGGTAAAAATACATAATAAGGTTTATCCTTTCCGAAAGTTTTTAAGGGTTGGCCCCTTGCTATATTTATGGGACCGTCTCACATTAGCCCTTTAACAGCTGAAAGCTCTCTTAAAACTGGGGTTTTAATCGGAGTTATAGTAGGAGTTATGTTTCTAATCGCTGCTCCAGTCCCTATAGTTCCTAATACCCCACCTCCTACTAATATAGGTTTTTTATACTCCTTAAATTTTTTCTTTAGCTCTGACTCCTGCATAAGATCCTCCTAAGATTCCTAATAATGTTGCACCTGTTGTACCTGCCGCTAACAGTGGCATTTTTGTTTTTTTAGATCCAGTTAAAACTGGATCTATTAATAATTTTTTTGAAGCTAATCCACCTATAAAGCCCCCAGTAGCAGCTCCCACTGTAGAAGGAACGATATTTTCCTTTTTACCCGAAACTGCTGTACCTATTGGCCCTAAAACTCCAGTCTCTCCAATCTCTTGAACTTTGACTTTCACTCTATTATTTAAGCCTTTATAGACTGCCATAGCACCACCAGTTGCTAAACCCGCTCTTAGCATGACCTTTTTAGAAAAAACCGGAAAAGCATTTTTTCGATTAAAGACTGTTCTATTGACTGAGTTAACTACCTCAGAAGCAGCATCTTTTCTTACTTTATTAGTTAGACTACTTGCCTCAGCTTTTACTTTATCAAAGTTATCCAAAGAATTATCTAGTATGCTACTTAAGTTTCCAGCTTCATCTAATGCGGCTCTAGGGATGCCACTTTCTTTCGAATAAAAGTTTCCATTGTCTATCATATGTCCACCCCATTCGTCTCAATCTCTAGATGTAGTGACTGGTATAAAAGGAAGCCCCTTACCAGCTGTCTCAGTAGCACTTAATCCATGAGGCCTTAATATTCCCATGTCCGCGTTACCTAAAACGCCATCAATGTCAGTTTCGTATCCTTGTACAATTAACCTGCTGTCCTTTATCTCAGATAGCTTTTTACGAAGTTCTTCATTTTTACCCGTTACAGCATATAAAGTAAAGTCTTTTTTAGACTTTAAAGCTTCATTAACAACACTATCTAGCTGTGCTCCAGTACTGCCGGACATAGCTAGGACCATTTTCCTGTTTGTAGGTATCTCTACTTCTTTTATGACATTTTTTTGAGAGTCTCTTAAAGTTACTTTTCTAGAAGTATCTCTCTCAGAGCTTTTTAAGTACTCTTTTTTTATAGGTAAAGATGAAATTTGTATGTCTGATTTTCCTACTGCTCCTGTAGGGGAGTACTGCGCGGCAGCACTAGGTGTGTTCCAAAACAAAGACTCTCCGATGTAGTCTGTAACAACCTGCTCAGGTTTTATACCTATTTTATGAACAGCTTTTGTTGAAACAGGGTGTGTGGAGATAACTCTTCCAGGATTAATACGGGCGATCTCTGAATGTAAAGTTTTACGATTTGTTAACTTTGAGATAGGGTAGGCAATCCCCATTTTCATATTGTTAATAGCTTTTGTTTTAGTCACTTTAGACTGCCCACCCTTATATGCATCCTCTACCCAGTTATGAGACTTGGATATCCGGTTAAACTCGTTTGTGTAAATAATTTCAGCTGACCCAGCTCCATGTTTGGCCTCGTGCGCTTGTACAATAGCCTTTGCTGTGCTTTCATGGCCTGTACCACCTCTTGACGTCGGACCGCCCTCTGCCACAACTAAAAGCTTATTAGGGTTGGCTCCCTTACTGTCATAGGTGTATTTCCTATTAGCATACATATTAGCTGCTGCAAGTGTTGCAGATGTTCCTACGCCTGCTCCTACTCCGTAAGCAGCGCCTCTTACTAAACTATTTTTTTTCTCGTCTCTTGGCATAATTATATCCTTCTAATAAACCTAGTGCAGCTGCGGATAACCCAGCGCCTACTATTAATCCTTTTTTTAAATTTGTTTTAGTTATTTGATCTTTAAATGTCAAAGGCTCTACACCTTTTTTATATGCGTCGACTATTTTGCTAGAAGTCCCACCTACCTCAGGATGCCTTACATTAGCTCCATTGGCCGCATTGCTTTCTAAAACTTTATATGTATTATCTAAAGAATCTCAAGCAACATCTATTGCATGAACCCCTAAAGGTTCTACTTTTAAATGTTTAGCAAACTGATTTCCAACATCTTTTACATCATCTAATTTTTTAGCAAATGCACTTGACATTTCAGGCTCAACTTCTCTAAAGTCTAGCCCTTCTGTAGGATGTCTTTGCACTACGTCAATAGCCCTACCGTTGGCGATAGTTACCCTAAACTCATCAGCTGGGGAGTTTATTTTCATCTTTTTTTGAAAAATAAATCCAGGTCTACCTATAATATCATCATATGAGTTTATAGGCCTACTTTGTCCTTTAGAAACATTAGCTAATTGGTCTTTATTTGTTTCATCTAATAAAAGTCCGCCGTTTGTCATAGACATTCTTTTTTTAGCTATGTAGTTCCCAGCTCCTCATTTAGCATCTAAGTCTGCTCTAGACTTAACTGTAAAAGAATTTACTGTCTCTGGCATAAGCCCTGAATCCTTGTGTTTCTTATAAAACAGTCACTGGTCTTCTATATCAGTTGCAGATGTATGAAGGTCGTTTAAAACTTTTCCACTTGTATAATTCTTTAAATTTGTAGTTTTATACTTAGGGTCATAGAGAGAATCTCTACTTAAAATGCCTATAAGATCCTCTGTTTTTTTATTTTTAACATCTAGTGTAGACAAGGTAGAAACCGGAGCTTTCATAACTGACTCCGGCTCATATCCCTGCCCTTCTATAACAAATCGAATATCCCTTTTCTTAACTGGCTTACCCTTAGAGTCCTTAATTGCCTTTGTACCATTTTTTAAATCTAAGTGTGTTATTAATGCGTCACCAGCTGTCCCTAACGAAGTTAGGGCCAAACCGCTTTCTAATAAAATTGGACGACTTTGGTTTGAGGTTTCCTTCATACTACCTTTCTTGAGTTAGCTTTTCTTTTATTTTATCTCTGTTAGTGTAAAGAACAGCCCCTAATCCTGTAACAGCTACACCCCTGCTCCAACAGCTAGTGCTCCTTTAATAGACTTTTTTTCATCTCCAGCGTACTTAGGCTTTTTTTTACGAGAGGGATTTTCAACAACATCAACTACTTTCTCGCTTTTAGGCTTTACATTTTTTTCTATAATTCTGCGAGGTTTGTCTACAACCTCTTCAACTACTATAGGCGATTTTGAAGTGGTGCTTTTTTCTATAACTCTGCGAGTCTCCCCTATTGGGGTACTTACCCCTATCGATGGGTCAGGGGTATTAACTATTGGAGCCTTAGGTGTTAACTCTATTATCTTACGTTCTTTTCTAGGTGGAGCCCTTTCTATTATTCTTTTCATTCTGCCTTCAATAGCTCTAGCTATAACAGAATCTGGGTTAGTAAGTGCTGTTTTTTCCATGTCTACTAACATGGCAGTAAACATTTGTTTAGCATCTTTGTTGCTATAGACAGAATTACTTTGTCTTCTTAAAGTGTTTATATAGTCCGCTTTAGATAAAATGCCTCTATCAATTTTAGACAGCATTGTCTCATGATTTTTAACTAAAGGTGCGAAAATTGAAGTTTTTGGATTTATGTTCATATATATGGCTAACCAGGTAATTAATTTCGTTTTCAACACTTCCTGAAGTGCCCGTAGTTCTTATATTATAATACATGGGAAAGAAATTGTCAAGCTCTGATATATCTTTAATATTCCTAATCGTCGGTAATTTAGTTCCAAGTGGATTATATGTTAGCGTCATATACACCATAAGTGCTGAGTTGTCTTCTTTGAAAATTTTAACAATGGCCTCGTTTAACACTGTTGGGCTTTCACACTTAGGCTTAAGCGCCTCCACTACGGCAGCTATTGAAAGCCTGGCTAAATAGTTTTTTATATCTTCCATTCTTAAATGTACAATTTTTTTAAGTAAAAAGGTATAAGAACTTTAGTAACAATAACCACAACAAAATTTTTTAATTATGAAATTAGACTATATAAACTACGCAGTAGACTCCGTAGTTAGCCCAAGAAATGAAAATGGAAGTAACGAACTCCTAAAGAGTATATTAACTGAGGCTATGACTAACTTGCCTTTTCCAGATGTAAGTAAAGATAGCGCTATTGAAAAGATATACCTGGGTTACTCACTGGAGAAGTCGGCAAGAGATACTATCAATAACAAAGTGGTCCCAGTTAGGGACAAGCATAGCGCTACAATTAAAGCTCTTGGGGAGTTGGATGATCTGTATAGCGAGGAGGAAAAAGATCACATAGCTAAAGGAATATCTAGTGAGCTTTTTATACCGCTCATGTCTTCGCTCTCACAGTTGGCCTATGCTTACTCGATAAGCGATGAGCCTCTAAGAAAGTACTTAAAAGACTTTTTGAAAACTTCAGATGAAGTTCGAAAGGGTAATATACGAAAATGCCCATCTTATAGAAATTCAATAGGCTTGGTCCCTAAGGATCGCATAGAGTCCTATGCAGATTCTTTGAATCTAGCATTAAAGACAGTGTCAGAATCCTTAATTGAGATGCCCACACCTCTAACTCTAAAAACAATAATGAAACTGTCAGAGACTGCACTAGAGACAATGAATAACGATCCAGAAGTTTTACAAGAGTTGATTGAAAGAGCTACTGACAAAAGTATTAGACACTCAAACAATATTATTGATTTAATGGATAAGGCTAGTCATATGACTTCCTTTACCGGATTAACGCTATTGCTTGAAATACTAGTTCCGCCAGAAAATTAGATAAAAGGGGAGCTTTGTGCTCTCCTTTTTTTTAGATTAGGATTTAATCTAGGTCTGCCTTTTGCAGGGCTACAAGAAATGCATCGTTTAAAGCTTTCTTTTTATCACTCATTCGCTTCAAGTAAAGATCTGATGTAAGTTCATCACTTTTAGGCATAGTAGAGTAATACGTTTTTATGCTTACATTTTTTTCAGATGGTTTTAGTCCGTCGTGAGATCCATATCTAGCAACGCGACCTCTTACTTGATTTAGCTTTTCATTATTCCAGTGTGGTTCCATTATGTGTAAAGCCCTAGTCCCTTTTAAATCTAGCCCTTCTCCTCCAGCTCCTGAGATAAGAAGAGTTTTTATTTTGCCAGTATTATAATCACTGATTGCTTTTTTTCTAGCTTCTAAGGAGTCCTTACCTGTAAAGGTAGCGTACGGTATTTTCTTTGATTTAAGATCTTGAGCTAAAAGATTTACTCCACTATCTAAAAATTGTGAGTACACGACACTTTTAGTTTTACCTAATTGAGAAGAAATAAGTGCGACCTTAGGATTAACCTCTGAAGAGCCACTGTATTTTAATGGATTATTTAAAACTTGTCTTGACTGGGACAAAAAGTAATTTATCTTACTAGCGTCTTTTGCGCCTGCTGGCAATCCGTACTTTATTTTATAAGCTATCCCTGGGTCTTGGCGCATAATGGTTTTATATGCCGCAACTTGATGCTCAGTCATTGGAACATTTATATCTTCTATATTAGTTGTAGGAAATCCCTTTATTTGAGATGGGTGGTAATCTACCTTATCTTCAGCAAGTCGAGTAAGTAATGATAAGTTTTTAGGAACGTATTCAATAGAATCCTTAACTCCCTTTATTCTCTGAATGAATGATGGAGCGTGCTTTACTTTTTTTAGAAAAACTTCATTAAAACGCTTTGGGTCTTTTGGGGCATCCACCCCTATACCACGAAGAAGGGGGATAAGCTCGGAGGGCTCATTTCTAATTGGCGTTCCAGTTAAAAACATTTTTTTATGAGCTGCATATTGGTCAGGCATCTTAGAAACTTTAGTCCCATACCTTCCCATCCTATGCGCTTCATCAAACGCTAAAACATTATTTGGATTAGGGTTTGGTTTGTTATAGGTAGAGTATTGAATCTTTACGCCAGTTTTATGCTTTTTGTTTTCTTTCTCAAAGTTGCCACGAAGGGACGCAGGTCCTACTACAGACAGAGGCTTTTTCTGGTCTTTAGCTACAGCTAAAGCTGTAAGCGTTTTTCCAGAACCCAATCCATGGTAAACCAATACACCATCGTGCCTACGCATTTTATCTATAACCTGCTGCTGATGAGGCTGAATATCTGAAGCTACTTTAGGTATTCCTGTTTTTTCAGCCACATAGTCTTTTATAGGCATCGGCTCATTTCCTTTTTGTCTTTCTAAATAAGCGTACACTGCCCATCTATCGGCCCATATCTCACTTTGAACTTCAGGTGGTAAAGCATCTAAGGGAGTGTCAGTTACGTGATGCTTATGGTGGTCTTCTAGCCCTTTATGAATTTTAACAGCTTCTCTGAAGTTTTCAGTACGCTCTGGCCCTACAAGAGCTGTATCTCCAAGGGCATAAGCGCCTTCTTTTCTATCAAACCAATATTCTCTATAAGGAGTTCAAACTTCCGGCTTGAACTTACTTCAGTCATGTTTTATTAGTTGTGTCCTAGGCGCACCTAGTTCTCTACCTCCGCTATAAACATTCTTTTTATGATGAGCTAAATACATTAGCTGATCTAAATCTTCCTTACGGTTATCTATAAATTCTGACATTATCTATCTAATCTTATCCTTTATATACGAGTTAGCTTTTGTACGATATCTGGTTAAAGCTATAAATTCTCTTTTTTGTGCATCAGTGAGTTCACCTGGGTTTGTAGGGATTTTGTTGACTTCACCTGAAAGAAACTCTCTTATGTCTTCATATTTTTTAGCGATTAACTGTGGGATAAGTGCTGTTTTTTCCATGTGTCTTATTTTCTTAAATTCTTTTTTTAGCTATGTTAACATAAGCTTTAAAGGATTTAAAGTCAAATTGGACATAAGAATAATAGTCAACAATAACCAAATACACATTATGACTTTAGCCGCAATAATTCTTTTTATGTTCCAGCTGATTGGGCTGGACACAGTTCAGGTACTATTGCCTGACTCGATGGTTCTTTCATTCCGCTTAGGGTTTGAAAGAGTGGAAACAGTGAACTACCCACCGTTTTTAATTGACCCTAATACAGTCATCCCTGGTGCTACTTTTAGTGCTGATGGGGGAAGCCCCTTTGGCGGATATTCTTATCTACGCCTTCGCGGTGGAGATGCTACTAGAATATCCTGGACTCTTGGAAACTTTTCTTTATCTGAGCTTGAGGATTTTGAGTTTTATATGACAGAGCGTAAAACCCACCCATCGCTAAAGCGATGGGTGGGTAGTTCACCCCAATAATATTCCAGGTTCACTAATTGCTCTGGAGTCGTTGCTATTTTTTTCATAAAATTTTAATTTAAGATTTAACCTCTAAAAAGGCTTTACTATTTATTAAGTTTTTAGCTAAGGTAACTGGGTATACTTCCTTATTTCGTGTTATAGCTTTTTCTAATCGCTCTTTTCTTCTTTTGTGGCCTAGTAATGAATAAATGCCTCCAAAGGCCGCAGTTGCCCCTCCTCCGTAAAGTGCACCTTTTGCTCCTCCGGCTAATGCTCCTCCGAGAGTCCCTATTCCTCCCATAAGAATACTTGATGCTACAGTTCTTGGAAGTCTGATTTTATCAAGATATTTTTTAGACGCTTCATACTGATCTTCTCTTTGTGCAAGAGATGCGCTAACTGCTTCATCATAGTCTAGCTTTCTTACTCTAGTAGTAGTAGTAAGTTTGTCTTTTAATAGCGTGTTATAAATGCTATCTCGTTCTTTTTCTGTTTTAAATGAGTGTATCATAATACATAGATTATAAACTATTGCTAGTAAAAAGTCAAGACTAGAGGAGTTTTTGGTATAAGAATAATAGTAAAGTTTAATTTTTTAACCCTAAAGTGAAAGTACCAACATATGCTTCATATATCAGAAATCTCAATTGATAAGTACCTTCGAGAGATCGCTCAGATTCCTGTTCTTACGGTTCATGAGGAAATATCCTTAGCTGAAAAGCTTCCTGCAGACTGGGCTAAGGAGAAATTGATTCGCCACAACCTGAAGTTTGTGGTTACAACTGCACGGAAATATCAGGGTATGGGCATGTCATTAGCTGACTTGATTTCCGAGGGTAACCTAGGTTTAATTAAAGCGGCAAATCGCTTTGATGTGACGAAAGGATTCAAATTCATTTCGTATGCTGTTTGGTGGATTAAGCAAGCGATTCGCCAAGGCTTAGATGAAAAGGCTCGCCCTATTCGTATACCCATGAACAAGTTAGCGATGCAGAATCGTGCAATTGCTCTTGAGTCTAAAATCGAGGGCGAAAACGGCCGTAATCCAAACATCGAGGAGTACATGGCTGTGATGGAGTTGCCAGAGCAGTCTACTAAAGACGTGCTGGATTCATTCAGGTCTGTAACGTACTTGTCGGATTTACTTGGCGCAGACATAGACGCGGACTTAACACACCTAATTGGAGATGACTCGTTCGCTCCTGCAGATGAGTTAGTACTTTCTAAAGAAAGTCGCCATAAGTGGAACCGCGTAATGAAAAAGTCTTTATCTATAAAGGAGGCTGACATCATTCGTAGATACTACGGCTTTGATGGTCCGGCGGAAACGCTTGAAATGATCGGCGAAAACTACGGGTTAACACGAGAACGCATTCGTCAGATAAAGACTAAAGCTATCCGAAAAATACGTTTCCAGCTTGATCAGAAAGAAGACGAAGTTATCCGTCCAATCCCTAGGCAAGAAGTCTATAAATGGATGAATGCCAAGGAGCTAAAAAGGGATGAGGCAAAGCTCGAGTACTGGATACAGTACAGAAGGATTCCTAAAGAAGAGTTCTTAAAAGAACTATCTTTAGCATAAATATTATTCTAAAAAAAATAAAAATGGACAACAACATTAAACACTATATGGATTATAAAAAAAGACTCCCACTTACTCTTAAAGCGGAAGTTAGTAAAGTGCTAGCTCCGGTTAAAGCAAAAAACTCAATAGCTCAAAGAGCATACTTGGTGAATAACGCTCTTACTTTGGCTGAGCAACTTACAACGGGCTTAAACAGTCCTGGAAGGCTACAAAAGCTAATAAAAATGGAGGCGTATATCGCGGGGATGAAAGATTTTGGCATGGATCCTACTATCTTAGCAGCTTTTGAGAACACCGTTATATGGCGACATATAGACGCAGAAGAGCCAGAAGTGGCGGAAGATAAAGCGCCTACAAGAAAGAAAAAGGGTAAAGTTAAACGAAAAGATCCCTTTGTAATAGAAAATAAGTAACAATAGGCTCGGTAAAAATACTGGGCCTACTTTTTTAGCTTAAGATTAGGCTAATTTTAGCCTTATTTTTGGTATAAGAATAATAGAAATGTTTATTATTTGGTTTAAAACACCTGGTAATGAAGTTCTGCTTTTAACAAAAATTAGAATACAAAATTAAATTATTATGTTAATTCAATATAAACCTATAACAGCAGAAGAAAAATTAGTAAAATTAGCTGGAGCGTTAACATGGCTAGTAGAAATACTAGAATCCTCACAAATGGGTATTCTCGAAGAAGCTCAACAAGCTGGGCTTGATACTATGCTACTAATCTGCTCGCGTACTGCGGACTTACTAGCAGTACAGAGTGCTTCTTCTCCAGCTAAACTTAGCAATCTAGCCAGTCTCGATATGATGCTGATCATTTACGAGCGCATGGGTGGGAGCCAGGAAGAAAGTGATAAGCTTAGAAACAGCGTTTCTTGGGAGTACGACGCTGAGACTCAAATGATAGGATACGCGGAAATATGAGTTTAGTTAGCGTCCCTAGCCAATTATTAAGCGCAGCGCAGCTCGAGACTCCTAAAACTTTAGGTAGTTTTAGATTACTCAGTGAAGAGAAAGGGCTGAGCCATATAGACAAAACCTGCGATGCTGGTGAGTTTAAAATCTACGACTGGTATAAACTTGACTGCGGTCATGAGTTTTATCCAAAAGCGTGGATAGTTTATGGTAGGGTTATACTCGCTGCTAGAATCAGGGAAGAGCACGTACAGCTGCTTTACATTTCTACAGGAAGAGCCGGTCATGGTACAAAAAGAAACCTTATACCAATGTCGGCGCTTGTTGAGATAAATGCCGGTGATCTCTGGATCGGAAAACACTACTGGTCTATTAAGGATGAGCGGTGGATAGCCCACAATAAAAAAAACTTTCCGAAAAAGATAGAAAAGCTTATTGAAGATATTACCAAAGAAAATAGCGATGAGGCGAAATGATAGTAGTAGTTGTTCCTGATAAACAGTTTGAAGAGTTTGCTAACGGAGCTCGTCGAGAGATGGGCCTTGATGGCCTAGGTCATCCTTTAGTTAACTCTAAAGCGAGTATTGGCCAAACTCGAGTGTTTGTCCGTGATGATAACTGGTCCATCTCCTGTAACGAGGCTACACTGTCCTTGTTACTAGCTTTGGGCTGGGAATATGAATTTATGATTTGCCGGGAGGGCATAATACCATGAAAAATAAATATAAGTTTTCAATGCATGATGCAGCTGCCTTGGCAGTATGCGTCATAATGCTAGTTTTTTAATAGGCATAACTTTTTTAAAACTATGACAAATAAAATAATTACCCATAACGGCGTGTTCCACGCCGATGAAGTTTTTGGAGTGGCTTTAATACTGATGCTTGTGCCTGAGATGGCTGGAGCAAAAGTAATACGCACCCGAAATAAAGAGGTCGTTCGAGAAGGTGATTGGGTCATTGATGTTTTTGGAGAGTATGCCCCTACAAAGCGCAAGTATGACCATCACCAAGATAGTAACCTGCCGGCAGCATGTATTCTCGTGCTAGACGATATCAAAGACAGGCTAGTAGAAAAAGCATGGGAGTTTCTAAGAAAAAAGATGATGCCAATTTCGCTAATCGATACGGGCAATCCTTTGATGCGGGGAGCTCTTGGGGAGATTGGAAAAGTCCCATTAGCATACCCTGAGCTTTCTGAATATAAGCTTGTAGTAACTTATAACCAGATTATAAGTGACTTCAACCGTGATTCAGGGAATGAAGAAGATCAGCTCAAACAGTTTACACAAGCTGTTGCTTCTGCCGCTTCTATTATTAGCAATTGGCTGGATGAGCTCAATCGCAAGGAACTTGACGACGCTGCTTGGGGTAAAGGCGGCTACTATAAGGCGAACGGGAAAGTTTTTGTGAATGTAACTCTACATCACATAAAATCATGGACTGTTAGAGCACAGCAAGCGTCAATAGCTGCTGAAGCTCCAATAGCCATGTTTTACGTGGGGCCTGGAGATGACGGCACTACAATCCTTATGAGCCGAGATAGCTGTAAATGGCCTATTATTGACCTTAATGATGAAAAGAATGCTAAGTTGGTTACTCAGTTAATGGGGGATCTTATCTTCCTGCATAAAAACCTGTTTTTTGCTAAGTTCGAGCTGCGTGACGATGCGATCGCGGTGGCTGAAGCATCTGCTAGGTTATACTAAAAAAGGCCTGCGTATGCGGGCCTTTTTTTTAGCTTAGGATTTAATCCTACATATTAAACATACTTTTTAAGTCATCTTTTCTTACATTCCTTTATAACTTGGACGCTCTGTACCGTGCATGCCAGGAGTGTTGCTTAGTCTACCGATAAGAGTTTTTAGGTGCGCTGTTCCTTCTGGAGTTCCTAGCATTCCTTTGACATCCTCGCTTTTAAAAATAGTACCATTGTAGCCTAGACTAGCTAACATCCTATGAGCTCCTTCGGATCTAGCTAGGGTTATCGGGTCCTTTATTGCTCTAAAAGTATGAGCAAAGTGATTATCAATAACAGTATTTTGAAACGCGTGGTCAATTTTAGATTTTGTTGCAATGGTGCTTAATAAGTTTCTTACTTTTTTACTGTTAATCTTTGGGATATCAATTGTAGAATTATTAAGAATAAGCTCTTTTCCTTTACTACTTGGAAACATTTCAAAGGGTTTTTATATACTTAACATTCCCATAACGATACACTGACCCTAGTGCAGGTGTTTTCCCACTAAGCGCTAGTGTTAAGCCCATTCCGGTGCTCATCAGAGTCCGTTTTATTTTAACTTTGCTATCCACTAGCTCTTGTAGCAGAGGTTTTAAATGCAGTAATTTCGTGTTTAGGCTTATTTTCTCTATCATGGGTTTAACACTGCATACAATTTTTGTAGGTAGTTCTATATTTAGAGAAAACTTTTTGGATTAAGAGTCAAGTTCTAAGGTAAAAAAAAGAGAGATTAAGGTATAAGAATGTTATAGTAGGAAACACTTGCTATACTTTTTAACAAGAACTGGAGTGCTTATGGAGATAAGTGTTCTTTTTAAGCCCGATCTCCCGATCTGGGCTGAGGTCCAGGCTCGCTTAGCTGCACTAGAAAAGGATAGTGTGATTAAAAAAGCCATTATAGCCAACGATTTGTGGGATGAGCTCCATAAGTCTACAGGCGAAGCTAAGAAAGTATTGCGTGCTTACGCTTAAGCTTCCATTCATGGACTCATACTGTGAGTCTTTGGGCAAATGGAAAGCCCATAATGATGAAATCTCAATTGGTACTCGTCATTACTGGGCATCTTTTAAAGGCGATGACTGCATTTTATTCCGTGGTGATACTTTTATTGCTGGAGGATACTTTATAATGCAGGTCATTTTTAGAGTGAATAAGGAGGATATAATAAATCTCCTAGCTAAGAGCTTTAAGGGCGGAGATCCGTTTTGGACCGCTGGCTTCACCAAAGATGAGTGGGGGACGCCAGTATTGTCTAGAGCTTTCTATAACCCCTGGAGGCAAATTTGGGAGCTTACAGGCTCTAAATTTAATCGGCTTGCTATTAGGTGCGAGCTGGAATTTATAAAAAAATAAAAAGGTATATATGACTATTGAAATTTCACAACCTGAAGAGTTCCCACAAATGCTGCGCGGGCCTAAGGGCTATATTATTCCGACAAAGACCGGAATAATCGAGATACGAGACGCTGAAGCAGGTAACTGGGCAGAGGCGTATTTCTCTGCAAAAGCTATCCTACAAAAAGAGTCCCTAATCCCTAATATTGACTTTATGGTTAGACAAACCCGTGAGACCATAATTATCAAATGGGGGAGCGATGAAAGGGTATATGAAGAGGCTAAAATAGGTTATGCTATTCGTGCCTTGTATAGATTAATGGCTGGAGCTTTGCGTGGACGCGTTAAAGGTGGATATACTCGCCATGATGAGAGTGAGTACTTAATTCATTGGAACAGTAAGGGGCAACTTTTTAATGCCTATAAAAAAATAGCGAAAAACAAAATCCTAAGGAAAACTTTTTCGGTAAGGGAGTATGGAAGTATCAAAGATGCCCGCGAAGCGGCGCGTCAGTGGCGCCATAGTGTCTGAAAAAAAAATACCCCAAAAAAATATAGGTTTCAGAAATCGGGAGCTAAAAAAATATGGCTATAAGGCTAGTTTAAAAACTGAATAAAATATTTCTCAGTGGCTACTACTAAAGCCCCTTCCGGCTCATGGAACCTAAATCCTAAAGATTGAGTTTAAACATTTAATTAGCACATTATGCCTATAACAGATCCATATCTCAATGACTTACGTAAACTAGAGCTAGCTAGGGCCCTAGGTAACCATATCCTTGAGCGTTACTACGCCCTTAAAATCGCTAGCCACTTAGGCCCTAAGCCCAGAAGCGTCCAAAAGGCCTTAATCCCCTTCTTAAACTAAACTAAGCAGCTGCTTTTCAAAGTTCAGGCAGTTGTCGGTTCTAACATGACAAAACCTAGTACACGCTACAAGGTAGTTTGTACTGTTGTATAAGGCTGTGAATGGCCTTATGCTCTTCTTATATACCTAATCGCCACGCCGTGATTTACGTGGCAACACATGATACAAGCCCTGACACGGCTTGTATTTTTTTAGCTTAGGATTTAGGCCCTAAGGCCCTAAGGCCCTAAGGCCCTAAGGCCCTAAGGCCCTAAGGCCCTAAGGAATGGCCTAATATTTCCTCATAATTACCTATGTGTACCCATTATGGCCTAATTACCTTAGTATTCTTATGAGAATAGTACCTATTATGGGCATTATTCTCGTAATACTGCTAATCATCCGTTTTAGATAGAGGCTTTATGGCCTTATTATCCATTTCTTCCAAGGTAGCAGCATATAACCATAGTGGAACTAAGTCTATAGCGATATCATCATTGCGTTGGGCGCATGAGCACCTTATAAACATCTTTTTAGGGCAACAAGGGGCTAAGTATTCCCTTCCTTGGCCTTTACAGGCTGAGCAAGTACGTGTTTTTTCCATTTTACGTGGGACATTTGTTACTGAAGGAGCATTTTGGGCCTATTTGAGCCCTTGGCTCTAAAGTGCTGTAGCGCATAGAGTTACGAGGCTTAAAATGGCATCATTTACGTTATTTTTTATATTATTTAATATATTTACGTTAGGTTATGTTGCACATAACGATGTTATATAAGTAGCATAACTGCTATTTTTATGTGTTAGTTTGTAAAACTTTGTTAAGTTAGATACCTACAGTATGCTAGGTAATCATACAACTATTCATTATTTTAATGTACCAGTAATATACATATACTAGCTACAAAAAACAAGAAGTATGCATAAAAAGGCTAAAGCGAATCACTGCTCCAGCCTTGCTAGCTCAACTACGAGCTCTCTCATCATAACACATATTGAAAAGAAACTATGCTATTATTTTACTTTCTTCATTTGCGCTTGAACAGCTTCTAGCATTTGAATAACCTGTGCCATTGATCCAAGTGCATCAGCTATCACATCAGGGTCTGTACCAGATAGCCCTAATCTTGATGCTATGAGCAATCTAGCTAATTCGCTAATAATATACTGATAAGATGGCAATATATTCAAATACTGCATAACATTTCTTTGTCTTAACATCGATAATGATAATATCGCATCCACTGAGTTCTTATCTCTAAAGAATGCTGCTACTTTTGTCAATGGTTTTATATCAACAACCTTATTACTGTCATCATATTCAGCATCTAGCATTTTACGATAGGCATTTGCAGCTTTTTCTATAGATGTAGGAGCTTTTATTTCATTAGTGAACGTAAAAGACTCGCGTTTATGTAATTTTGCGATTTTATTTAGATCTTCAGCAGATGCTCCGCAATGCGTAGCAATTCACTGTGCATCACTAAGTGACAAGGAGCTTATAGGCGCAAACTCCGCATACTTAAAGAATTCTTCCCCATTGAAGGAATATAGCCCTGAAGTATCACGAGATACCGCTGCAGTTTTCTCATAAGGGGCTGAATCATCCCCACCTATAACATCTGTTTTAGTCAGTGACAACTTTTCAGCTGCATAAACAGGGGTGCTATTTGATAAGTCCTCATTTTCGGATATATAAAATGCAACTTTATTCATGCCATGTAAGCCCTCAACCTTAATCTTAGCCTCAAATGCACGTAACTCAGCCATTTTTGTAGTTTCTTGTTTTAGCTTAACAAACTTAGCATTTTTAGATATTAGGTACTCACCACTATTAGCTATTTTTTCAATAGGCTTATTAGGTTGGAGTTTGCCTATGTTATAGGCTACTTTTCTAAAGCCTTCAATGCCTTCGATAGTAAGATTAGTGTCAGTTCCAGCTACTTTAGTAATTGATGTTATCTCAAAAGGCTTAGTAATCTCATTAGGTGTTACGAATGAGCCATAGTCACCAACTCTAAATGTATCGCCTGCAATTTTAAGGAAATCTTCACTAGCCAAAGGATTATTACCATTCTTATAAGAATACTCGCCTTTCGCATTGAATAGTAAATACTTCTCATCGCCAGCAACTTTAAAACTTGCGAACTTTGGAAGGTGCTCGACAGCTTCAATAGAGGTTACAGTTATTGTTCCTAATTGAGCACTATCGTACTCTAAGTCTCCGGTATTACCAGGCTTTAAGCTTATATAATTAGTTTGTGTAGTAGCTTCAGCTTTTTTCTCTAATGTTCTACTAGGTGCGCCTATAAAAGGCGTAATGCCCTCTTTTTCGTCAAGAGCTAGCTTTGTTACCCATGTTTTGCCAACTTTTGAGTTAGCTTGCTTTAATAGGTAATTGCCATCTGAGTCTTTTTGTACTAACTGGCGGTCAACAGGTAAGTTTCTTAAAAATGAATCTGAAAAATCTTCATAAAGACTTGACTTCTTAGCAATTGATGCAATCTTAATAAGAGAACCATCAGTACCAGCCTTTTTATACATTTTGAACACTTGAGGATCTTTTGCTTCCTCCAAAACAGCTTTAGCGTCATCCGGATGAATATAGGTAATGCTATCAAACACAGAAGCCATCTTAACAGCCTCTCGTGTTACTCTAGAGGTTCCCGCCTGTGAGTACTCATTACTTGGGGAGAACTGTAAAGCATTTTGCGTACCAAACAGGCCAGTTGCGCTAGGATTTCCAGCTAGCCCTACAAAGGCCTCAGGTTTTTGGTAGTATTTCTGTAAAAAGTACTCATTTAGTGGCAACGTAGTATTGTTTATGATGAATACATCTAAAGGAGACATTTGATAATCTGTTATAATAACAGGTATTGTCCCTTTGATAACATTAACAGAGCCTACAGCATAGCCTTTATCAGGATCCATTTTAGTCCAAGTCACAGAAAGAGGCTCTTTGTAAAGAAAAGGGAAGTTTTGTAATACGTTGTTAATAATTTCCTTAACTCAATTGTTTGAGTCAGCAGATAAGTACACGCTTCCAGTTTCAGCAACTTTCGTGCGCTGGGGAGTGTCTTCGATAAATAGATCAGTCATATTCATAATATTTTATTTAGTAATTTCTTTTTGTGTGTTCCCCTATAATATATTTGCATAATTCCATTTTGTCAATCTCGAGTACAACTTTAAACTATTTTGCCTACAGGCAAAGGAACAGGAAGTGGTACAATAATACCTTCTTTAAGAGGTATTACCCCAGCAGCTGGCAGGTCTGCGCTAATATCAGCCTTTTTATTAACATAATCGATAATAGTTTGGTATACTTTAGCTGTATAGGAAGAATCACCCCCACTTGGTGTTAGCTGCTTAGCAATAGCACTACCTGTAATACCTATAATCTCTCCTTTTCTAAACTTAGCATTAGTAAAAAAACCCGGAACTGTAGTAGCAGTATCAGTACCAGTAACGCTTCTAAAGGTAACAGTACACGCAGACAATAAAGTAGACAGTACTGAGTCAGTTTTTTTTAAGTCAACGCCGCCCTCAATGCACCCAGTCAAGTTACCTGGTATAAAAGGAAGAAAAGGACAAAGCGGGGCTGTTGCCTTTGTTGCGGTGCCTAGAGTTGTTGCTCCAACTAGAATCTTAGCGCTTCCAAACAATTTAACGATAGCCTTACTAAAGTCAAGCGTTTCTTTAGAAACAGGCATAGGTTTACCATTACCATCCTTAGGATTTATGATTTTATGCAATTTATTAGCCAATTCTTTGTAGTTCATTGCCATTATAGTAGCAACCCTTTCGGCATTAAGGCCGCAAACTGTGGAGCACTAGTAATTGGGGCTCCAAAGCCTGGTGTCATGGTAGATGTAGCCAAAGTTTTGATAATTTCATTAACAATAGCTATTAACTCGCTTCCACCTGCTGATGTTATCTTAAATTTGCCTCCAGACATCTTAATAGATGCTCCAAAGCCATCTTCAATAGAAATATCGCTTCCTTTAGCTGAAATACTGATTCCGCCCATTTTTACAGCTAAATTCTCTCCATCAACAGTAATTTCACCACCACTATCGGTTTTTAGTACTACTTTGTCCCCATAAAAGGTTAAAGCGTCGCTTTTTCCTTTAATTGTCGAATAAATTGCCATTTTACTATTAAAGGCAATAGTAAACTGGTCATCTGACAGTTTTACAACTTTTTCATAGGATTTACTAAGATTTTCAGTCATTTCACAAGATTTGTCACGAAATACCTCGTTAAGTAGTGATTTTTTACCAATATCTCGTGAATAGTAAAATTCTTCGCCACTTAAGGCATTTTTAACCATATTTTCACTTAAATAAGCACTCTCACGGTCTCCAAAGGCTAAAATATACGCTAATTTAGCTTTTTTAAGCTCTGAGTCCTTCCAACCCTTACCTTCGCCTAAAGAATCAACAACTGGAGCCCCAAGTGGCAATCCATTGTTCAATCCTTCCCCAATTTTAATGTAAAAAGACTCTTTTTCGGTTTTATTGCCAAAAGCCATCTGATAAGTAGCTACATCACTACTTTTATTGCGTTTTCCAGTAAATTCCCACAAAGTGCCACCTTTTAAAGGCAGAGACTCATGTCTTTTACCCGCCGTTTGCTGCCCAACACGGACTGTAGAGATAACATTCTTATCAAAAGGTGAAAGAGCACCATCGGATTGCTTAACAACCATAGTATAAGGCTCAAGTCTGCCTCCAAAGTACAACTCTTGAACTTTATCCACATAAGAATACTCTGGGTCAGTAGGAGGGATAGAGTACCCTTGCTCGTCTCTAAACTTATAATCTGAGTACCCTAGCACCTCAGCAGTCTTGAAATAGGAAAAACGAGTTGTGTTTTCTTCTTTGCCTTTAATATATTCTTCATTAGAGGATGAAGACTTCCAATTCACATTTCTAAATTGCCCACTAAACTTTTCGTTCTGTCCATCTATGCTCCAAGTAGCAAAAGTGCCTACAGAGGCAGTCATCATTCCACCTGGGCTCAGCACTAATTCAGCTTTTGTTAATTTACCAGCAACTTTAAAAGTTACAGCCCCTGGTAACATTGGGTCAGCACCTAAGAATCCATACTGAGTAGTACCGGGATAAGCCAAGTAAGCTAATATATGTATATTTGAATAATACTGAGCTACTAAACACTCAGTACCTACTTTAGGTAATGTATTACTTCCACTACCCCATAAATCAATAGGAGTCGGAGCTGGGGTTGAAGCTTCTATTTCACTTTCACCTACATTGTGAAAAAAGTCTATTATTTGTACAAAGACTCTAGAAGGTGATCCTGAAGAACCTTGCACGACTTTAGTAACTATTGCTTTGTGTATCTGATAACCTGCCATATCCTAATATACATTTAAAAAAGCACTTTTTCAAGGTATAAGAATTTTAATAACGAAAGGATTTTACTATGAATATCAGATATTTAGGCTATGCTTGTATAAATGACGAGCTAAGCTCCCGCAAAAACAAAGTCTCTACCTCTCGTACTATGAGAAAAGAAACCTTTGCTAAAGAAGGTTTAAAAAAGGCTGGAGAACTGGCACTTGCCAATGTAGGGGATCTACTAAAAATACTTGAGTGGAATCTCGAAAATAATATTTATTTTTTTAGAATGTCATCTGACATGATTCCTTGGTCAAGCGAGTACAAAATCGAGTCCCTTTCTCAATGGACTGAGATTCGAGCGCACTTGGAGGCTGCAGGAGCATATGCAAAAGCACATAAAATGCGCTTAACATCCCATCCTGGCCCATTCAATAAACTTTGCTCTTCTAAAGAAAGTTTGATAACTTCTACAATACATGAATTAGAGACTCATTCCTTATTAATGGATTATATGGAATTATCACACACTCCCTATAATGCCATAAATATTCACATAGGGGGAGCCTACAACGACAAAATAGGAACCCTTAAAACTTGGAGAACGAACTGGTCACGGTTATCCACTAACTTAAAATCTCGATTGACCATTGAGAATGACGACAAAAACACACTATATGACACAAAAGACTTATATCACCATCTCTACGAAAACATTGGGATCCCTATTGTTTTTGACTTCTTCCATCACCGCTGTTATCATTTTGGTACCACAAATGAAGAAAAAATGGCAAATCTGGCGCTCTCAACCTGGAGCGAAAACATCATCCCAAAGTGCCACTGGAGCGAATCAAGAGCGGAAGAAATGGGTGACCACTTTTTAAGAAAAGCAGCTCATAGCGATTATTGCTATGGGCCTCTTCCGTTTTATGACCTACCATTAATAGACCTAATGATAGAATCTAAAAAGAAAGAAAAGAGTGTAAAAACATTATGGAAATCTATGGGAATTGGGTAACAGTCTATATCGTATCACGTGACAATGGAGAATACAAAGGATATTTACTAGACACAAATGTAGCAGAAGGATTATTGCTAGCTACCTACAAGATACTATTACATAATAACACATTTATTGACTACTTAAAGATAACACTGCCTCTTCCAGGACTACTAACCTTAAAAGACTGTAAAACTATTGATTGGAAAACAATGTCAGAGCTAACTATGGCCTTAGTACAAAAAAGTTCCCAAAACTCAATGCTGCAGGTGAAAAAGGTAATATTCACGCCATTTCCATCTAAAGTACTAGCAATGCGCTCAATAATAGGTGAAGAATGAAAAAGGTAATATCCCTCGACTACTCCGTAGTCGATCCTTCAATGATAATGAGTCTACCAATAGAGGTACTGTATGCAGTAGATGAAAAATCACCTAAGATTAAAACACTTAGGGCTTTTCCTCCTTACTACGATACTAAAGTAGGAAGAATGAAAATAGAGTTTGTAGACATCGCCTCCGGCGCTGTCCACTATATAGTAGAATATACATACACAAAGGTATACAGTGAGCCTACAGCTAAATTTGTAGATTACTTAGGAGAGTCCTTAATATCTAAAATAGTAGCAATGGAGGGCCCTTTATTTCATTTTACTCTAACTTTTAGTAATGCATTATGGAAAACATAAATACTGCTACCTTTAACATATACTTAACAGAGTTCCCACTCTACATAGAGGCCCTCATACCAAAAAGCGAAAGGATAGTTCCTACTATAACACACTCTATTTGGATGCATGAAGGACACTATAAAGCTATTTTTCACTTTAAAAAAATATTCCCGTTAAATAAGGATATGGGTCCCAATGTTACCGTTCCGGCCCATAAAGGTAAAATCAGCAGATCTCTGTTAGTAGCCATTTTAGAGGCAGATTACTCCTTAATTGTGAGTAATATCTACAGATTTCCCCCAAAAACGCTAAAAGTAGTAATTACAAAGTAATGAAAATGAAAAAGTTGAAAATGAGTTAAGTCCTTGTCCCCCAACGTTGTGACATTTTTCACCAAGGTTAATATAGAAACTATTATAATCTCGAGCAAAAAAAACGTCACATCATTGCCTCCCAATGACTTAAGGTAAATGAAAAATGCCGAAAATGGGGAGGTTATGTAATAAGAAAAATAAATTTATCTTATATATTAAAATATAAAAATGTTAACCCGTAAATGCTCAGTCTTCAAATCAGTCGAAAAGTCCAGAGTTCCCGTTATGGAAATATCCGTAGGAGATGCCCTACAAGCTATTCAAACCGGTAGGATTATTATGCCTGACGGCCCCCTGCCTTTAAGCACCGCTGTAAACGGAGCACGAGATGCTAAAAAGGGTACCATTACCTATAAGAATATAAAAGAAAAGAATATTCCTACAATAACTTGGGGCGCTACGCATACTATAAGAGCAAAGTCCGGCGATTATATCTCCTCAGGCTTTGTTTACTTTGATGTTGATTATCTTGCTGAAATAGAACATGCCAAATCAGTTATATTCGCTCATCCCTCAGTACTCTCTATTTGGTCTTCCTTATCAGGAACTGGAGTAGGAGGAATTATTTGGGTAGAGGGGCCAAGTGTTGGAGCTTACTTAGCCTTTGCTAAATGGCTTAAGCTTTACAACTATACAGCTGACCCAGCTGTAAAAGATGTGTTTTCTCGTATTAATGTTTTTTCTTACGATCCGAACATTCTTATAAAAGATCCAAAGAATGTTGAGCCTTTTACGGACAAAGTCCGGCGCTTACCAAAAGCGTCGAAAAAGCCTCCTTTACATAGAAGAGGAGACAACCAGCATAAATCCTTAAGCCTTCAAAAAGATAGCTACTCCACAGCTCACAAAAAGGCTCTAGCCTACGCTGAGTTCATAGGAGAATACAACCTTCAAAAAGGGCGCCACCACACCTTCACAACGCGCTATGCGGCTTTAATGAATTCTTTTGGTGTGCCTAGGGAGGCTGCAATAAATCTTCTTAAAAAAGATTATCCGCAATTTCGTCACACCTATACTTTAAATGATATTTATAGCCGATACAGTGAACAGTTCTTTACCGCATCTCTTGAGTCTGACCTTTTTTCATCATGCCTTCAAAATGCCTCCTACACGATTCAAAAAGGCCAAACCTTAATGGACATTGGCTTAAAGCGCGAAGACGTTGTAAACCAGTATTTGGTGGCTCCAACGGGAAGTGGTAAAACGTACTTTATAACAAAATTACCTGGCAAAAAGCTAATAGTAGTTCCTTCCCAAGCTTTGTGTGAAGAATTAGCTACTCAGTACAATGGAAAGTTCTATAATCAGTACAATAAGAATGTATCTAAAAACGATAACCTTATATTTGTAACCTATGCTTCCTATGCAAACATCTCAAAAACTCTTCCTCTTGAAGACCGAGATGTTTACTTAGATGAAGCGCATGTATTAACAACAGATGCTTCAAAGTCTTTTCAATTAGATCAACTGTCCTCAGCAGTAGAAGCAATGATGCAAGGCCTTCACAAAAGCCTTACTTTAGTTAGTGCTACGCCAATACCCACAATGCACCCTTTCTTTGCAAACTACGAGTACGTTGTTGTTGCAGCCGGCTATCAAAAACCTAAAAGCTTTATGCAATTAGCAACTGATGACCCAGCTGTAGCGCTTAAAACCTTTTTAAAAGCTAAGGCTCATAATAAGGACAATTTTTTTATCGCAGTATTATACAATAACATCTCTGCAGGCTTGGATGGGCTATTAGCCTCCTTAGAAGGAACTAATGTTTTAGTCTTTAACTCTCAAACAAAAGAAGAAGAGCATTTTAAGGCACTTATCACATCTCCTAAAATAGAAGATAGTGTAGAAATGTTTATAAGTACTAGCGTATTAAAGCAAGGAAACTCTTTTTACTTTGAGACTCCTAGAAAAGCTATGATTGTAGTAATAGGTGCATTTGCTGCTGAAGAAATAGAACAATTCTCTGCTCGATTTAGAAATGCAACAGAATTGGAAACTATTTTAATGCGGAAAAAGGACTATGCCACAAAAGACACATATTTTAATGCCGAAGTTATGAAACGTAAAGTATTGGATGCTAATAATAGTGTTATTGCTGATTTGTCTCAAACTGTAAAAGGACTTGACTCACTTTCAATATCTATTGATTCATCTATTAAATATTTTGATAATCGAGTGCAAATAAAAACTACGCCCTTTGGATTTGAATTAGATTACTTAGCTATGTCTAATATGCTATTCGAAATGCAAAAATGGGCAACATGGGGCAATGAGGACTTAATGAAAAAAGCTCTTAGCGATTATAAGTGGAAATCTCTTCCTACTAAAGTCTTAACAAAAAGGTTTTCTGCTGCAGAAAAAGAGATTATAAAAGAAGCTAAGGCTGAAGCTAAGTCAACTAGAAAAGAAGCTCATGAAGCCCTTCTAAACAAAATACGTAAAGAAGGACTTGAGGCTAATAAAGCTGAGTGTGAGTCTTCTCGTATAAAGCCGAAAGAAAGCAAAGTTCGGCATAAGCTAAATAGAATTTTTAAATATGAAAAAGACGAGGAAAAATGCTTTAAAATTTATTTACAGTACTGCGGCAGCGAAACTAAGTGGCGAGACTTGTTTGCACGAGTAGGCATTGCACGGATTTTAACTGATTCTGTAGTAAAAGAAATGCCCGACTATAAAGTACTATCTGCTATTAAAAATGAATTTTCTGTAGGAGAGGTTGTGCCTATCTCAGAAATACACAGTAGGATTTTACCTCTTACCGAACCGCTACCTAAGTCTATAGTCCTTAGTGAGAAAAAAGCTAAGATATTATTTGACCTTATGTATGAAAGCGAAAGTAAACCTGTAAGAGATCCAGTAACTGGGGAATCTCCTCGTTGTAGAGTGATTCTTGGATTACATGATATTCCTTTTAAAATAAATACCGATGAGTATCGGAAAAGAACAGGAGCTGGCGCTTATGCCGAGTTCTATAATAAAGAAAAATATCATAAATTATTCTCTCACATTCTAAACTCAAGATAATGAAATTACCTAATATCCTTATTAAAAATTTAATAGAAACATTAACAGCTAGTTATGCATCTGTAAAAGAAGTAGAAAAGGCCGAGCACTTACTTAATGCACATTTTTATTCATCAGTTTCTCCAAATCACCAGGAGTTTGTTTACCCACATACATTAGCGTCTCGAATGGACGGTGCTCCTAGTGATTTACGGTATGCTCTTAGTGCACCGGCGACCGGGAAAGCAACAACTCGCACAGCCTATAAAGGGCTAAAGGCAGCACTAGAATCAGCTGCTAACGCTATTATAGAAGACAACTCGTCTATTACCCCTAATAGTGGTATTTTGCATTATGCAAAGGTGCAATTAGTGCTCGCACTATTAAACGAACTTACCAAAACATTCTATAAAAGTATGCCTATAAAAACATTGGATAGGATAGGAGAGTCACCGGACTCTTATGCGTTTTTAGATCCTAGTAAGCCGGATCTTCTTAATGCCCCAATATTCTTTACAAAGCACTATGACGATATACATGTAGATATTCCAGCTATTGGGTACAAAAAAACATTTAACATACGGTCCATTTATGATAGTACTGACTCAGTAAAGTTAAATGAAACACTTAAAAAAGTTTTGTTTCAATCTTTAAAAAAGTACTGTACAGAAATGGTTAAAGTGTACACAGTGTACTCCAATGTTGTTGAGGGCGGGGTAACAACTCCCGATTCCTTTTTTGGACGTCACTCAAAAGTAGCCTCAGAAGCTTTTAGTTATTCATTGCATACTGCAGTAGCAATCCTAGACCATATAAAAGATGAGAGTGAATAAAAAACACCCATTACCACTTATGCAAGAAAAAATGCATACAGCCTTTGTAGGGGAAGTTAAGGCCATAAGCGGCTATGTATTAATTAAAGCTATTTCAGGGCTTCCAGACTCATATCCAATGGTATTACTATTAGATGAGTTTGATTCTGTAATAGGCATACAAACAATCCTTCCACTAGAGATAGTAGCACCGAGCGCACCTACAAAAGATAGCATAGCCTCCAAATACGATGGCTTAGGAATAAAAGAGGATTTTCCTCCTTATGAAATGTTAAAGCACTTATTAAGGGCTAGATAAAATGGTAGTTACTAGTGTACTTAATGCTGCATATATAGCAATAGGTAAAACTGGGTATTATTTATTATCGGGAATAAGATCTTTCGGAGGTTTATCTGATTTTATACGATGGTTGCGAAATCATACAAGTTTTGCCAAAAGACGCTGTAAACGAGTTTTTTGAAAAAAAGAAACTGCCGTCTTATGCAAATAAGCCTATAATATCTCACTATAGGGGGAATCTTATTGAGATAAACTCCTTGTTTACTCCACACTTCAGTCCTGTGGAAATAGGTAAGATCTACAGCGTAAATATTGATGTTAGAGTAATTCGTAGGCTAGACATATCTTATATAGGTAAAACCTCAAATTTTATATCAAGCGTAAAAGATTCATTTCCAGGTGAGGCTAGAGGTAGATTTGACTATAGAATATATGCTAGTAGCATAAAAATACTAATAGAGCCGCCTAATTACCGCGAATAGCTACAACGATAAGTTTACATCCCATTAGCAAAACACCAGCTAGTAAAGCTATTTAAAGAATGGAGTGTAGAGCCGCTTAAGCAGTTAAATACTTTGGTATAATTAAGGTTCAGCACCCAAGCGACATATCCCCTCTTTTAGCTACTCCTCAATATTTTTTATCTAAATTTCTTAAAACTGGGAATAAGATAATTATAAATGCACAAAGAAAAGAAGCATTAACTTTTGCTCTTGGGCCAGAAGACTACAATAGTGAATACTATAGTTCTAGAGTACTAGATAAAGAAGAAGTAAAACCCTAATAAAGAAAGGAAAGTGTAACAAGTTTTCAACGACCCCAATATTATCCCTCTATAAAGAAGGACCTATCTCAATAAACCCTCTTATAAGCCCGTATATCTTTGATATAAAAAATAGGAAAGTAATAGTGCTTAAAGCACTTTGAGGTGTCTTGCCATGGAGCAATACCCTACAGTACCATACTAAAGGTAATAAATAATTCACCTGAAGTACCTTGGTACTTTTATTCTCCTCCTTTTTTCGAAAACACAAAAATACTAGTAAACATTTAAAAACTTACATTATGTACTTAGACCATACATCGATTTCTTCCATAATTGAAGCTGACATGATTCGCGAAGTAAAAGAGCGTACGTACTACAAGGAAGTCCCTCAAAATGAAAATTTAGGATATCCCTACTCTTACGCAGCTTTAAAAAGAAGCTTATATGCACCATGGATGCCATATGGACTAGGTTCTCATTTAATGGCATTAAAAAGTGGCGAAGTTCCAAAAAATCCTGAGAACTACACCAAAATACTTAAGTCAATGGTAAATAAATCATTAGAAACTATTAGTATTAGTCAGATATCAGCAGATACTGATATCCCTGTTTGGAAGATTCAGAACTTTATAGACTCTGGAGACATTTCCTATAATGATGGCTTTGAAATAGAATGCTATTTAGAAGAAGTACAGTAACACTTAAATTCGACAACAAACATGAAAACACTATTAACATTAAATCACAGACTAAAGGGCCCAGGCGGGTCTATTGATAAAAAGATATGGGATAAAATATTCCTTGGAGATGGCAAAATTGATAAGTCTCTTTTAGCCAAAGAACCCCAAGACCTGTTTATTAGTAGGGCACAAATAGCTTTTAATACCCCACTTCCAGGTAAAGGAATATACTTTCCACAAAAAGTATCAAAGCCGCTAACTCCTAAAAATCTATATTTGTCGTCCCCAATAGAAGCAAAGGACCATTCTTATAAAGATTTTTCAGGATTAGCTGAGCTTCCTGAAGCTGAAGGAATAAAAACTGTAACACCCTATGATGTTGACCCACTTTACAGAAGTTATATTATTAATCCAAAAACAGGAAACTGCGAAGTTTTCTGGGCTGGAAAATACGCAGAGCATATGGCGCTTTATAAATATAAAAAAAGTAATAAGCCAAAGTATCCTGTATTTTTCATGAATTTTGCTCAAATGGCTGCAAAGTTATCAGGCAGTACTAAGATTCTTTTTAATGTTTTAAAAGAAGCTAAAGAAAACCCAAATAACACTCCAATGGAGTGGGTAACCTCTGCCTTGGACGCTAAGTTTCCTAAAGTTAACAAAACAAAAGTTATGGAGAACTTAGCAAACGGAATGAGCCCTTACGTAGCTAGACTCAAAGCCATGCTTCCTAATAAAGAGTTAAAGCCTGCTTGGGTTTACCATAAGTCTTTTGGCCTTATAGGAAAGTTTTCATCTAGCGATGAAGCGTTTGCATTCTGTGGCTTATTAAAATCAAGACCAGCAACAAAAGTTAGCCGGCTTTACACTGGGTTTGCAATAGTTGGATCCCCAGTTTCTCCTTTTAATGAGATTGATGATAATATTGTTTCTGATAAGAAAACAATGATTCACACAGTAACAGCAGACCCATCAGTATCAAGATACTTGGCGCTTACAATGTTGTGGGGAGTAAAAGAAGACGAAGTTGAGATGTTCCACAATATGTCTCAAGAAAAGCGAGGATATGCTTGGAGCTTAATAGCGCGTAGATGCGATACTATGCTTAACTTCTTAAACAAAACAATGTTTGGCGTACCTGCAGCTACTTGGGAAACTAGTTTAACACTAAATATAGCTAAAAATGAAAAGTACTCTAAAGTCGTATAAGAAAAAAATAAAGTCTTATATACCCTTTTCTCTTAAAAACCCATATAAAGTAGATGATGAGTTACCTATAACACCTGAATACTTAGCATCTATTGGACTGTCAGTAAAATCAAGTTTAGGTGACTTGATTTTACACCTAGCTATAACAGACTCACCATATATCTTATGGCCAACAAAAAA
>Ga0100402_1000883_pt1 | contig 34986 bp, 55 predicted proteins | sample CryGeyme20150102_FD_80419 | JGI IMG/M metagenome (GOLD analysis project Ga0100402, IMG submission 80419) | Groundwater microbial communities from Crystal Geyser aquifers in Utah, USA - Crystal Geyser metaG 2015-0102 | ecosystem: Environmental > Aquatic > Deep subsurface > Groundwater | place...
ACCCCCACCCCTGCCCCACCCCCAACCCCAACCCCAACCCCAACCCCAACCCCAACCCCAAATAAGGATAGCATGATTGAACTCTATATTTGTGGGATATTATATTCACAGTATCAATAGTTAAAAATATCAATAGTCAATGGGAGCAGATTAGAGCAAGCCAGATCCCAAGGTAGAAAGAGAGCGAGCAGCAGCCTTAGAAAAACAGAAGGCACAATAAAAAAAGGCTGCTAATCAAATCCAAGCAGAGAAGTTGACCAATAATCTGGATACCAACCTCGAGCAGTTTGATAACAAGGTCAAAAAATATGAGGTGAAGATCGAGATGATGAAAAACAAAGCCAAGGAGCTCATTGCTGAAGGAAAATAGAAGGAAGCCAGGAAGATAATCGAGGCGGCCACCAAACTTAAAAAGCAGCTAGATGTAACTATTTTCTGAGAAAGAATGTCCAGACCCGGAGGAAGCTAATATAGAACAAGAAGTTCGAGATAGAGACCCACCAGATGAATGTCGAGACCATTGATGCCTTGGAGGACGTCAACGAATTCACCAAGGAGGACTACAGCTAAAAGATACAGGAGCACATGATTGCTGCCCAGGAGCATAAAATGATCAGCAAGGAGATCAACGACAAGATGAAGGACATGGTGGAGGACGACGAAGACCTCTAGGCCACCGACGTAAATAGCATTATATTCAGGACCTGATGAAAGAGCTGGAGATGGAGGTGTCCAAGGACAAAAAAAAGAACATCGCTCAGAAGAACGTTGGAGTCGAGGTCGACAAGAATGTCCATAAGCAGACCACCAAGCATCAAAAAACCAGCGACATCGATGCCCTTCTGGAACAACTGTGATCTTCCCAAACTATCCTGTCATACCTCCCTATCATGACATCAATTATAAGAGCACAATCATGACAGAATCATAAACAACATACCTATCTATCATCAGCTACTGAGTAACAAGTTAATTGTCTTTTTTCCAAGCCAGCTCTCGGCAAAGACGTCTTTCTTTTCCTGCAAAAAGGTCAAACAATCCAGTACTCGGCTCCTGTCCTGAGCACTCTTGGCCTTTCCGTCTCTGATTATCTGGTAGGAGTCGATGATGTGCTGAGGCAGGTGGATCCTGATGATCGCCTTCAGGTAGAAGTCTTCAGACATGATTCTCAAATTCTTCTCGATAGCCCATAACTTTTCCCTGTGGTCCATGTAGGTCTTGACAGTCATGGGCACTCCAATTTTGATGACCTCCTCAATATCCATTGAATTAAGCAGCTCCTCATAGCTGTTGAGCAAGGTCATAAACTCTAATTAATTGAGCACCCTCTTCTAGAACGAATCATGAGGCTTGATCTCCTCGAGCTAATTAAAATCGACAACAGAATTCCAATCTTGCCCTTGGAAATACTCCACCAGCTCTTTGTCTTCTTGTGACTTTTGTTGGATATTTTTAGTCATTCTTGTATACAGCTCCTTGACAAATTTTATCAGCTCGTGGTACATCAGATGGGTGTGCTTCAGAATACTGATTGCCTTCCTGCACTCACCAAAAGCCTCCTTCAACTCTGAGTTGTACCTCTCTACATTTTAAGGAGTGAAGGTTGAAGCTGAGTAAAAATTTGGATAGCTGCTGGTCAACTCCCTCAGCCTCCTCAGAAATACAGGAAGACGAGCCTCCTCTTTTATGTTGTTGTACTTGGTGCTTTGCTGTAGTTTGCTTGGTGATCTTGCTTGAGAATGTTTGTATTCAGGTTGGTACTGTGGCTGAGGTTGAGGAGAGAGTGGTCTTGCCGATGTGCCTACTGCTGACCCTGCATAGCTGAATTTGATAGCTGGTCCCTTACCAGGGCTCACACGAGGCTGCTCATACTTGTTAGGAGTCATTCTCTGGGTGTTTGCCAGAGGACTGACTCTTGTTGGCTCTTGAGCGTGACTGGAGCTAAGACTAAACGGCGAGGTTCTTGCCATAGGATTACTGAACCCTATTCTGACAGATGAAACTTCCTTTTTTTATCCGTAGTTGACCTGCATCTTAGGTTTGAACGCCTCGATGATGTGCGGTTTATGCGAGTATCTTTTGGTGAGCTCTTCAAAGCTTTCCCTCGAAATGACATCTGGCAACATGGTGAAGGATGGTGCCGAGTTGAGAGTGGTATCTGATGCCAGTGATTCTGAGAGTTGTTTAGTTTTCCTGTCATCGTAGATGTTGATTGTGATGTTTTACTCAGGCTTTGTTGGCTATTGGGCTGGTTTGACTATCTGATGGCGGTGCTACATTTTTTAGACCATCGACTCGCTCAGATGATTTTTGCCACTGTCGCTGAACTGGATAGTTGGCTATACTCTTCTGTTTTGGCTCTATTTCAACTGCTGAGCTTTCCTTCTTTCCTCCTCCTGCCTTCTGTTATTCTCCTCATCCTGCCTTCTTTTATTCTCTTCCTCCTGCCTTCTGTATTGCTCTTCCTGCTGCCTCCTATATTACTCATACTGCCTCCTTTCATCCTATTGCCTTCTGTATTACTCCTCCTGACTTCTTTTTTATGCTGCCTACTTTTATGCTATTGACGGTTTTACGAGCTCCTCTTGCTTCATTGATTGGATTCTTTGTTGAAGCCATTACTTCTAGCCTGACTCTCGAGGCTTTTCTGATGAAATCATGATTTTGGGAGGGTCGTCAGTACGTTTGTTGGTGGACCACTCCATCTGAATCGGCTGCTTGGGAACTGGCTTTTTGGTCTCCCACTCCATCGATATCACTGGCTTAGCTGGCTTCTTCTCCTTCAGCTCCTCCTTCAGCTCCTCCTTCTCTATCTTTTTTTTCTCTTGGTTGAAAACCTCGTCAAACAAGTTATCATACTTTTTGGTGAATTAATCAGTCCCCTCCTTCTCTGATCGCTTCATCTTCAACACTTCACCCATCTTCACTGAATTTTTTCTTCTCAATTTGTCTGCCAGCTGAGGAGGCTCCTGATAATTCATGGTATTTCCCTGACTCTGTTAAACTTTTGACTGTAGAGGTCGACTGCTAAGGGGTGTAGTTTCTGTTTTTTTGAAATTATGAGTATTTTATTTCTTGGCATCCTATTATTCCTCCATAAACTCGAACTGTATATCTTAGAGTTCATCTTTGGTATACCTGAAACTATTGGGCTAATAATCTTCTGAGATCCTTAGACTATCGTATGAGTTTCGATCTCCTCCGTTATTGGTCCCCAGCAAGTCGAGAATCTAGTCGATAAGGATTTATTTATCTTAGTTGTGCATCAATGATATGTTATTATTGTTCATAGCATAACAAAAATTAGCATTTTTACAGTTACCAAAACTATAATACCTATCATCCTCATAAGGTGGACATCAGAATGTAACTATATATAATATGATCTAACAATAATATAAACAGTCAGAATAGCAAAGACAAAAGGAGATCGAACTTGATGATCAAGAAATTTAAAATTTTGTCAACTATTTGCAGTTCAAAAAAGAAATCAACTCTGTCACCACCCACTTCTATGACTGGGATGTCAACTTGAGATAAAATAGACAGCATTATATCAGCAAAAAACATCACACTCAGCATAGCCAACAGTCATCCAGAGTAGCCAGGTCCAGAACTAATACCCTCATCTCACAAAAAAGTAGCAAAAAGTCAACCAAACAGAAAGTGGAGTATGCCAAAAAGACAGATCTGTCAATGGTGATAGTAACATAAAAGGAACTAAAATCAAGAGAAGACCCTCCCAGTCGACTGGAACAGGTGTAATAAAGCGATGTCAGGTTCACATTCCTTCCATAGAACATCCCCTAGTATTCCAAAATTGAAAATGCCTCTTCTCCTTTGAACCTGAATCCTCCTTCAGTGGAACAACAAGAGCATAGGGAGGTGGAGAAAGAAGAGTCTTTTTAGATTCCCGAGTAGAAGAGACAGGAGTAACCAACTATTGTTGTTCTACCGATGTTGGATCAATCCTCAACAAAAAAATATTACTACGGCAACAATAAGCCTAAAATTGAAGCTCTGAATGGCTTCATGAAGGAACCTGTTCAAATTTAGCAGGTTCCTTTGGTCCACAGCAAAATTATGATGATGTCAAGGGTGAATCATCCCAGGAACAATAAGACTGAGTCGAGCAAAATGAGCACACCTGTCCATAAATCGAGATCGAGATTAGAAGAGGAGAAGAAGGAATAAAATGAGTCTCTGTAAATTCATGAAGGGATAGCTGCGATCGATAACCTTATCTCTGAGCAATCTATTACTCCGAGAAAGATGAAGAAGAAAGTCAATCAATATGCCTATGTTCCTGTTGAAACTCCAGTCCCAAGAGAAAGAGAAGACAATAGTCGGAACAAAAGCAAGAGCATCAGTAAGGTCAAAAAAGTAAAAGCAAGCTCTCTGTTCAATCCTCGACCTAAAATATACTAACCTCCTGCACCCTATGCCATCCTCTAACACTAAAAATAATTCAATAGGCAGTCAACACCCTCGCCTTAAGTCAACCACGAGCCAATCACCCACTCTCAGCAACTAAATCAAACAGTTAACCTGAACAATCGTAGCAGAATTTTTTCTTCAAAAAAAACAGCCAGAAAAGATGAAAGCCCCCTACCTGTCTAGGACTACGACCCAATTTTTGATAAACCTCGAGGCAAGAAGAGTCAAAAAGGGGAGAGTCCTGACGATATTGATGAGAATATTGAGGCAAGGACTCCCAACAAAAATAAGGGCACCTTTTCGCGTTCTGATAGCAAAGCCAGTCAAGATGGCAATGACCACTTTCTGTAGTACTTTGCCATCCCTCTGCGTCACCTCAAGAAATAATAATAAGCTCAAAAGCCATAGTCCTCAAAAATAAAAGCCCAGTAATCCAGAATAAATGAAGAAAGCGAGCCAAGACACAAGTAAGTTCATATCAGCTACTAACCTGAGCCTGACCACCCTCCAATCAGATAGTTACAACCTCCAAAACAACCCTAGGCTGTAACTGAATCCCAAAGAGCCATCAAATCTTCAGCCAGAAGGAGAATATTTTCTCAGCAATAACAACCCTCCGAGAAGAACACCATATCAACTGATGGAACTGAGTACACAGATGAGGAAATGCGAATGCTGCTGGCAGCCCGAGGCAACAAATACAAAGAAACGATCGTCAGGCAGTACATCAAAATGCAAAGGGCCCAACATGCCTCATGATATTTATCACTAACTCATGAAAAAAATGTATCAGGTGTAGTCCTCAAGCTTGATTTCTTTGCCGTTGTCATTGAATTCCTCGTCTTCCTCGATCTCCCCTATCTCAGCAACTGCATCACATCATAAATACGTAATCGTCTGTTCATGCCTTAAGTGCTTTGGTCGACCGCTGAGTCAAACATCAGCTCGTACTTGAAGGTCTCTAAGTTGACAAAAGGAGCCAAGTGCTTGGCTGTGTTGGGGTAGTGACATGGAGGCGGATAGACGAGATCCAAGCTGAGTTTAAGAGACTGTTAGAGCATGTAAGGAATGATGCGATCGAGCAGAGGACAGAAACAGTCAAGACAGGGATTGGTGTTAATCTCGATAAGCCAAGGCTTGAGCTGTCGGTCTATCATGAAGTCCAACCCAAAGATTTAGAAGTTATTCATTTGTTGTTGAGGTGCAATTCTCTTCGCAATGCTCCGAACAGCATCCAAGGCCATTTCTTTCATTTTCGGGATTATATCTTTCCTGAAGTCACATTTTTTATCAAGAGAGTTCAGGTACGACTGGAACTAAGAATAGGAGACCTTGTTGGCTGGCTAGTATCGACCATACTAGGGGTATTGTTTTTGGATGGAATCATTGGTCAGATGTATTTATGGCTAAAAATTACCAATATTGAAAGCATAGGAAGAGGTCCGTATATAACCTTACTCGTACCAATAAGCCCTCATCACTCCATATAAATTAGTCACCAATATGTAGTGCCTTATATCGAATTTTCTATCGTTGTACAGCAGAGGTCGATCAATGTACATCTGCACAATAAAAGTACGAGGAGATTATCTGATATGATCCGTCTTCTAACTCTGCTTTATTATGTTGTTCAGCTCGTATATCTCGTCTATTACTGCAATACCACGGCCTTGGTTGGTGTTCTAACCTGGCTTGACGATCCATATGTTCCTCATCTTGCGACTGCCCTTCACCTCTTACTACTCCTCCCTCTTCATCTTCCTCTAACGACCTTAGTAGTATTGCACGAACCGCTTGTACTCTGGATCTTTGACTCCCTTTTTGATGTGAAAGGTCAAAGGCACATACTCGAACACATTTCTTCCTGATTGCCTGTAGTGGTCTCTCAGGTTGTAAAAAAGTGCTTTTTTGTTGCCGAGCAGGAAGTTGTTTTCGAAATGGTTGTGCACTATCGGTCTGCTCTTGTAGTAGCTGTGCATCAGCTATTTATCAGTTGAGTCAAAAATATCTAAACTTTAGAGGTTCTTGACAGCTTTGTAGTTTTCCTGTAGATCCCTCGTTCTGCGAACATAGGATATATCTTTTGATTTCAGTCTGTCCCAAGTTGCTGATGTTTGAGGTTGATACTTCACAAAAAAAGACTTTAATTTTTTCATGTCCTGTTCATTCAACAACTTGCAATTACTGTCACCTTAGTCAATATTTTTCTATCTTTCTGTCTTCTTCAGGTTGCTTTATAAGGTATATCTTCTTTTTGAAGGAACGCACGTCTTGCTCAACCTTTTCTTGCTTTCCTCAAATGACACTTCCTCAATGTACTTGACCTGGTTGACGGGTGCTGCCTGCTGTTTTTGTAGTATTTTATTTATTTTGAGCTGAGTCCATACAAAGCAGCACTAGTCAGTGAGCTACTCAGCAACCGTCCACCAAAATCGCCTCTTGATGAGCCCTCTAATCATATTACAATTATTTCCAAATCCAATAAAAGCCTTTCTCTTTTTGATGGCAGTTTGTGCATTTGGCAGATCCAAGTTGATGTATATGTTGTGCGCAATCATATTTTTCCATAAAAATTAAGTATAACTCTTGATCCTTTTCTCATAAATCTGGTTGGCTTGCTCCTTGCTGCTTGTGTCTATACCCGCCATCTTCTCATATAGGTACACCTTGTTCCTTCTTTTGGGGGAACGGGGTGAAGACAATTTGTCATAACTGACTGCCAGATCTTTTTATTTTTATTACCTATCGACATAATCACTATTGTAGGTAGCAAGCAGATCTTCCTGTTAGTTGGTGGGGTCCTACTGCCAGCCCTCGAATGTCTTTATGTTTCGCACTCTGGCATTTTTGAAACTTGAAGAAACAGTCAGTTTACTCATATTAGAATGCTCGGCAGACTCTCTTTGATTTTGTAAAGAACGGTGGTCGTGATGCAGCTTCTTCTTTTTTGGCTGCCTTGACTGAGGGTCCCCAACTATTCTTCTAACTTCCAGGCCCATCGCAAACATGTCACTAATGTTCTGCTCAGATTTCTTGTGGTTACATACCTTCAGTAACTTGCGCATTTTGTCGTAGTTGACCATGTTGGCCTTATTGTGGTAGAGCTACGACTAGTTGACTGACTTTTATCTTGTGTAACTGCGGAACTGTTCGGCATAGCTGGGGGTGCCCCGATGTTCTTCCCTCATAGTGTGATATTTTTTGCTGTCAAGGTCAGAGATGGCGATAGTTTGGAGGATTTCGTTAGTTTTGATGACTGAATGTTTGAGTCTGATTTTTTTGACATAGAAGGGCTCCTCCTTGTGCTTCTGCAATTTCATTAGCCTTTATTATATTTACTACAATCCACACTCAATTTTTATGTTAGTTATGTTATTTATGTTATTTATTCAAGAGGAAGAACAACTCTTGATATATTTTAGTTGTGATTGATGGAGGAACACACCCGGTTCGCCTTGTCACCCGCCCAGAGACACTACTTCTAGGAAACTCAGTATATGTCTACAACTATACAGGTGCTTCGGGTACTGCGTCAAGGAGTACAAATAGTCAATGCTGAATGTATAGTAAAAGCAATGCCTGAAGAATTGCTACCACAAGTACCAACAGATCTAGCAACTATTTTTGGGTAAGCTAAAGAACAACATGGAATATCTGGTATTGAACGATCCCGCCCTCAAGTTAAAATTCCAGAAAAGTCAACCCACTAAATGACTATGATGATCACATCTATTTAGTATTATGCGTTGTTGATTATAACTATAACTATAGCAGAAAGAAACATGAGTTTTCAGGAGCAGCTAAAAACTATAGAGACACTGATGCTGGAAGATACAGAAAGATGCCTGGAGTTGGTAGCATCTCGACAGTTCATCAACAGCCTGTTCCAGCAAGAGCTGAAGACCTTCACTCACATGTTCGAAACCCTCCTTGCCAAAAAGAGCATAAGCAGCAAAATAAACAACTAGGGAAAGAACACCCTCAAACCGCAGCTCGTCATAGCCATGTACTCCATTATCATTATGCGCTCATCGGTCATCAGCATCAAGAGTGAACCTGCCAGCAACATCGCCACAAAAACTAGCCAGAATCCTCATGCCATCTACAATGTCAAGATGGCGGTTGACACCCTAACTAGGATATACAAGGGACTATCAGAGCAGGATAGCAGCCGAGAGATCCTTTGTGGGTTGCTATTGAAGATCCCCACCTTCAACAACTACAAATTGGTGGTGAAGGATGTCAGTCCAAGGTACATTTCTGAGACCACCATGAGCCAACATTTCTAGAACATGAGGCATCAGTGTCCCAACTTACTGGAAAACAAACTAAATGAATACAAGCAACAATGGAGTCAATACCTTTGTTATAAAAATATTGATCTTAAACCTCTGGCCGACCTGATCGACTTCACTATCGAGAAGGAACACACTGAGAACACTGTTGAGTGGAGTCAGAGGGTGGACAAGGTTGAGCAAGAACTGAAATATCTAATTAACAGATTTGAACTGATTGGTAAAGGTGACATATATGAGACCATCAGTATTGACGACTTATCAAATAAGTTTGATGAAGTGTATGGTAGGTTGACCGATAAACTTAAAGATACTGCCGTCAACATAAAAAAATCAAAGTTAGAGCAGATGCAACTAGAATACGACCATCAACAGTTCATCCATAAGACCTACCAGAACATATACTGCTATTTCCTTAGAATGGTGAATCAGGCTATCACAGGTTTGGGACTCAATTGGCTCAGAAAAATAAAATGGCTCTATAACTTCATCTCCACACTTTTCATAAACTTCGATGTCAGGGGCAACAATTTTCATGAGTCAATTGCCAGCTAATATAGCAAAATATTTACTGTTGTTATTCAAATAATAACAAATTATTTCCTGACCTTCGGCGGTGGTCTATTTCCCCAGAACAAGCTCCTCTAGTTGGCATTCAACTAGTAATACAGTCTATATAAACTAGCCGAGGCCATTCTATACAACGAGTATCCATTTGAGTAGACTGAAGCCCTGCAGTACCAAAACTACCAAAAGCAGAGAAGACCTAATGACAGCAAGAGCAAACAATACCTGATTGACACTGTCAATTTCAACATGAAATCCCTCAACATCAACCTGCACTGGGATACCCTCCTTATTAAGATCATCCCACATATGAAAAATAGCGCCTCTTTTGCTAAAAAAATACTGCAGCAGGCTCTCTACTTCCTGCTTAAATATTTCACGATCACTCGTAATTATCAAGAGGCACCTAAATTAATGCTGATGCTGGCCAACGCCAAAAATGGTAGTTTCACCAGTGATAGAACCATAGGCAGACTGATCAAGGAAATTAAGGAAAATGTATACCCTGATAAGCCGGAGGTCAAGGAGGGCATCGAGTATTTCTGCGAGTAGTACTTCAACCAGTACGCCAAGCACAGCAAGAGGAAACAGGAGGAGTAGTAGCAAAGAAAGAAGAAGATGGGCACCCTAGGTTTCTGCCAAACTGACTCCCTAAACATCAACAGTCTAACAGATCTCAATGCAAACCGAATAAAGAAGACCTAAAGTTACGACAGCATGTTTGAGGGTTGGTAGCATTTCGAGTCAGTTAAGGACAGTCAGAAGGACAACTCAATATCATAGCTCAAAGACAGCAGAAACAGATCACAGAACATGTTGCAAAGTGTGGAGTCAGTGCACAACAACTAGATCTTTTACAGCATCAACTAGTCCAAACATGAGGAAATGATGGAGTCCATCAAAGAACAAAGATAGCTTGAGCTAATAGCAAAAGAAGGAAATGGTGAGAAGAAGGTGGGAGTTGACCAGAAAGAGGAGTAGGAGTAAATTCTGATGCCAGAATTTTGATGATGACACAATTATCATATTTAATAATGTTAAGAGGGGTGCTGGCAACAGGAAAATACCTGATGAGCCAACTCCGTAAAAATCCATTCGAAGTCCTCGGTCTCCCCAAAACGGCAAACGACGAGTAAATAAAAAGGACCTACCTTAAACTAGCAAAACAGTACCATCCAGATGTCAATCCCACCTACGCCTAAAAGTTCAAGTAGATCAATGAGGCCTACAATCTCGTTAAGGACCCACTAAAAGTACAATATAGGCTAACCAGAGAAAATAGTACGCAGTCAGTGAGGAACAAGCCAGACAGCAGTCCTACTACCAACAGCAACAGCAGGGTCCCTTCAGAGAGCAGGACCCTTACCGATACCACTAACAATCCCAGCACTTCAGATACAATCCCAACTTCAGTGATCAATATAGCCAACATGATCAATTCGCTAGAGCTCGGTATCGATACTACCAAAGAATGCATGAGCAAATGCGCAGCCCTTTCTAGAACTCCACCAACGAATAGGACCCTTATGATATGAACCAGAAGGAGAGAAGACAGTACCGTCGATAAATGCACATGCAAGGATGTAGGCATGATAATATCTAGATAGCGTGTCTTCGTGGCTCAGTACCATGATTTATTTGTCACTCGTGATGTCAGGGGTCTTCATCATCGGCAGCATGTTTTACCTCATGTACAAAACCAGACAAATGATCTCCCAACGACAGTATGTAGAGTACGAATATGCCCCACCTGCACCGCCTCCTCGCAGAAGAATGGACCGCTATGGGGAGTACCAGTGATATTGATAGATATCATTAGTTTAATAAAAGAAATGGAGGCATAGAACAAAAAGCCCTTGTTTGTGTTTGGCACCCGACATGGCACCATCTTCAACATCACCCCTTCACATCAACCCAACATCCCCGGCATCCAATTATCAGTCGGTGACTTCCATGACTTCAAGTAAACCCTCAAAATGCTGCCGGAAGGGATGACCTTCAACAATTTTTTGGGATATGGGCCTGACACCTGCACTTATTTATCTGCATACGACTTCTACAAAAAGGAAGGTATGACTGGCTGCGAAAGAGAAACTGTTGTCAAGATCAAATGCAGCAAAGGATACACCGAGTTCACAGCAGCGACCTACGATGAAGTGGCTGAGTTAATTCAGCCCACCTATCTGGTTACTTTGACAGAGTACCCCGCCTCGCAAAAAGGACACTCAAGCTAGTCCAACAAGAGCATCAAAAGAGCCATCAACAAGACCACCAGTTACCTCCAAAAAAGCAAATTGGCAAAGGAAAGACCAAAAGGCATCAAACTACTAGCTGCAGTCCATGGAGGCAAAAATGCCTCTCTTCTGAACAGAAGTATCGAGCAAATACTCAAACATGAGGTTGACGGCTTTGTAATTTGCGATGTTTGTGAGAGTTAGACTCTGGCCGAGAGAGAAGAGATCTACACGACAATCAAGAAAAGATTAGCTGAAGAGGACCAGAAGGACAAGCAGTACGTACTTGCACTTGGTGGCATGGGCAAGTTGGAAGATATCGCTCACGCCATGAAATTCGGCATCAGCATATTTGAAGTAAACTACCCTTTTGCTGTAGCTGAGCAGCAAAAGGCACTAATTCGCAATGCCGACGACACCTACACCGAGCGCTAGCCAACACTAAAGAAGGACATGGAGCCATTGGATCCTAAATGTGGGTGCTACACCTGCACAAGACATAGTGAATCCTACATCGCCCATCTGATCAATTGCTTCGAAATGAATGCCAAGGTCCTGCTCTCCATTCACAACCTGCAGAACTATATTGATTTTATGAATAAATTCTGATTATAGCCATAGTCATACCCATGCAGGAACACTCACACTCACAATTACATGATCAGCTGACAACATTCATCAGCAACAAGAACTTCTCAGAGGCCGAAGAGTTGCTCAAGAGTATGGAGGGGGATGAGATCATTGTCAGGCTACTCTCTGACCTCCACAGCCAACTGTAGTATCAGAATGAGGATGAGTATGAGCAAATGTTACTTCTCTTCTGCCTGACTCTCACTCCTTCAGTCTAATATGAGAGCTATAGAGATGTAGTCAGCAATATTTTAGAACAAATAGTGGCAATATCTTCAGCCAAGTACTCCCTGGTCCTCCTCAGAAGCTTCCTGTTCAGAGTGGAGTAACATAAATTCAGCAAATTCATCGTCCTTTCGCACTTGTATCTCTATGCGCCTCTACTTTTTGACCCAACTCTTGAAGACATCAACTCTCTTTACTCGTAATTCATACAACTTTCTCATGAGTTTGTGAGGGCATAAAAAGAGGGAATGGATAGTTAAGTGTCAAAATTTGCCGAGCTGAGCTTGCAGAGTCATAAGAAGATGCTATCAAACTGCATGGACTGTCAGTATCAATTACACCAAAAAAGAGTCAGTCCAGTGCTTGAATTTTTATCACAAATCATCAACGAAGTTTATCAGTTGAAAAATAGCAAATAAGGAATAGAAAACATGTGTTTATATTTTTTGGCCAAATTTGACTTGACTGTCTAGAAGGAGACCCTTCCACTCTTTTTCGCAAATGCAGTCTACCAACACTCAAGTCCTATGATTCTGGCTTAAAATAGCCTGAATTATATTCTTCTGAAAAGTTTATGCCTTGAGCTGCCAAATTCGTTAACATCACCTCCCGTGATCAGTCAGATAGGTAGCCACATCATATTTTCCTTCTTGAAGATTCTGACACTCTTCCTGAAAAGAAATACTTAAACATCAAATCACACCTTTTTGATTCAACATTTCTAGTTGGTATAGGAGTTGATTTAGAAAGTCAACATTTTAATGGGATGTATTGATCCCACTCAAGAAGCCTACAATTTCCTCTCGAAGTAATTTCTCCCTCTTGATTTTTTGACTCCTTAACAAAGATAGTAAATTCTGGGCAAGATGATAAAAAGACACACCAATGTTGGTTTCAAGATTCATCTGCTAACATATTACAGAAAACTACTGACCTTCAATACTTCAAAACAAATATGGCTGCACTCCATCCCCATCCTCCTCAAGGAACTCCAGTATATTGAACCCAACACTTCCCTGGACTACATTGGACATGTCCTCAGTTTGGCTTATTATTGGAAGGCAGTCGCCAGCAAATTTCTTTCCAAAACCGCCTTCAAGCCTAACTTGCATATCAATATAGACTAACCCTTACAGTAATTCACCGACAAATTAACCTCTCTAAAGAAAGGTCTATAGACAAGAAGCCAACTGTTGGGTGCAGACAAAGAGCAAGAGAGGAATTAAATTGGAGTATGCCAGTTTAGAATTGAAGAGTTGACCAGCACAAATTAAACATATTAAACTAAGGTTGTGTGATTTAATGTGTGAAAGTGTAATATTTTTATTTTTATGATCACCTCCAGCCAATTCTTCGAGAAATAACTATTCACCATCGATAGCTCCACTAGAAGCATGGAGCAGGAGATCCGCTATGGGCCCTGGGAAGATACTCCACTACCTTCCAACTATGCCAAAAAAAATATAGTCAAAAAAATGAAATCTGACAATCGATATATGAACATTTCGGAGTCTTAAGAACCCTCTAATCTGCTATCGAGGCACCGAACTCTCAGCATAAGGAGGCGGCATGCATAATCTCCATAAAAATAATAATTTCAGAAATTGAAGTTTCCAAGAATAAACGGTTACGACCTCACCAACAAGGTCAGGTACTGCCTCAACCTGCAAGACAACCTCAACTTTGTCCCAAAAAGCCGCAAACGATCATATAAGAAACTAACAGTGAAGGCCGACCATGACTTCATCAACCCTCGCCTGGACCATTTCGATACTCTGACAGCAGTCAGAAAGAAATATTTGGGACAGTACAAAGATAAAAGCAGGTTTTATAGCAAATTTTGATATATTTTTTTTCATTTATGCTGTAAAAATTTTTGTCCTCGGTCTTCGACTAAGAGCACTAATTTCAGGATCTGTGGGAGTTGAAGTTGATAAAGTTCGATATAGACCTCGATGAAGACCGTAAGCCGTACGAAAAGAACCTAGCAGTTTCCACACTCGTTGAAGACACCAAAGGCAACCCTGGCCAGAAGGGGCATTTCTACATAACAAACCTCAGATTGATATGGCATGGCTCAACAGACAAGGATTTAAATTTATCAATAGGTCTGGACACCATCGTCAATATCATCCTCAAATCTGTTCCAATTCAAGGATTTCACGACATGAAGTACATGATGATCGTCAAAGCACTCAGCCCCCGGCAGACCAAATACGAATTCAAATTTGCCGGATTCACTCCCTCCTAAGAACTACTATTCAAGAAGGTCTAAAATGTCTTTCGGTACACCTGCTTATAAGTTAGAAAATTCACAGACACCAAACTTTTCAGAACAATCGACACTAACGTTAGGGTCACCAACAATGACTATCGACCTATGGAGAACTAATAAATCAAGACTCGGTATAATGACTGCACATTGATCTAGAATTAGAGACAGAAAGAGGTGTTCATCATTTTGACAAACATCAGGCTGATAATTGTACATGAGAGGTCCAGCACCAGCAACTACGGTATACCCTGGATCATGCTCGAAAGGTTCTCCAAAACTGAGTACAACAACAAGGAAGCCTTGAGGCTGTAAATCAGAGGAATTCTCAAAGATGCCCAACTATTTATCATCGGAGCCAACAGAATCGAGTTCAATAAAATGCACAAATAAATGATCAGTTTCAGCTAGTCCTACAATAAAAATCCCACCATCGGCATCGATTTCAGCTCCATCACCGAAAAGCATGATCCAGCAGTATAAAATTATAAGGCAGGACTATAGGTCAACGAGATCGAGTATACCAAGGTCAACATCGGTCGAAGAAAGAACCCCTACAGCGACAACAATCAAAGAGGCACTATCCGTTAGACCTTCTTCAACGAATAGCTGGGCATCATGATGTAGAAGTTCCCCGAAGGTTGCTCGAGAGCAGACCTATGGTAGATTTTAAGAGCTTGATGACATGACACCTTATATACAGATCAATCCTAGAGCATGGTGCATATGAGCTGGAACTCCCATCCCTTCCTTCTGTACAGTTGAGAGTAGATCCTCCACAAACCGAAAAGAGCGAAGACCGTTTCGTCAGTGTGGTACTTGGTCATCAAGTGCTAAAAAGTTGCCATGAAGTAAACCTTTTTGTTTTGGATGTCCTCTACTCTCCAAGGCTTCTAGATGATCTTGCCTTTTTCTTACGCCTCGCCTTCCAGTTTGTCCTTCACCCTTTTTGCAATATGCCTGTAGGACATGCTGACTCCTATGTGCTCCTCATGTCTCAAAATTTCCTCAATATGCAGGTCGTAAAATTACCTCTAACTCTTCTCAAACACAGCCAGTCCCCCATATTCTTGCCCAATCTCCATGTCAAGACTATTGAGTTCCAAACACAGAGACATTAGATACTTGTAGTCACCTTTCAATGCTTATCCTTCTTTTTTGAAAATGTAGGGAATGATGATCCTCAAATTTTATTTTGATTGTTTGATGGCCTCAGCAAATTCAGATGAAATATTTTGTTAGTTTTATCCAATAATTCTGCTCAAGTTGTTTAGGATCATTGTTTGAGTAAAATACAAAGAGATTCGCTCTTACTGCTCCAACTTCCCCAAGAAAGGTCTGATGTAGTGCTTAAAGCAATAGAGAAAGGCAAACACCATATTTTTATTTCGGGACCACCGACGCACATATTCATCACCTTGATTATCTGGTAATTCAGTTGGTTGGGCAAAAATGTTGATGTATGCTCCAAAGAATCTGATCATGTGACTCAACTGTACACTCTTCATGGCAGTCTTGCCGTTTTCCAGGATTTGGTCGCATATTTCTTATATCACATCGGTACTTCTTTTCTGAAGAGAGTAGGCACTCACCACTTTCATCAAATCTACAACTTAACTCACCTTTAGTCTTGGCTCCTTAGTCTAGTGCTGTCGTTTTTCTACTCTTTCCAATATCTTGAAAGCCAAGGCATCATAAGTTCCTTAGTTTCTATACTGCACCACACTGAGTCCAAAGAGACTATCAGTTAGCGATTTTAAACTCATCATACTCTCCTAGACCTGTACCAGTCGAGCAAGCTAGTGATAGACAAAATATAGTTTAGAGTTGAAAGTAAACACCCGGCCTGGTAGCATATGTCTGAGTCCTACCACTTTAAGGACGTTGTTTTGCTGGTAAGGTGTAGTCAGCACTTCAGTCGAGATGTACTTAGTTGAACTTCTTACTAAATTGTTGTGGTAGTCATAGGCCGATAGAGTAGTCAGGAGGGTCGGAATGGTAAACTGATATATTTTATGTTTTTGGGTGTTGATACTTGAAACTATCTACTTTTTGGCAATATTCATGATGATCTATGGAAATTATAGACCAAATGGTATTTTGGCCAACTCATGGAAAATGACCAAGGTCTTGGAGAGTTCCTGAATAGACACATGCTTACATTGATGGTGAGAACAGGAATGATGGTCTTGATTTACTAGGCCTTGGCTGAAACTATTTCTTTCATTATGTTCATGACCTTGTTGTTCTCAAAAGAGTCTATATACTCTTGATGGTTGATTACGGCTGAACAAGCCCTTGAAAATGTTATGAGGGTGGCTCTTGTTTACCAGTGGTATTTCTTGAAAAAGCCTAAATTTCTTCCGATCAAACCAATTGTTTTCTCACTCTCAGGCAGCAATGTTAGGAACTCCATGACTGATTCATATTCATAATCCATCTTCATCAGGGGAAATCTCTCCTATAAAGCTTCCACAATCTCCCCCCACTTGCCATCATACTCGGCTTCACTAAGCAAATTCAATTTCACTATGCTCCTCATCAACAGACCAAGATCTTCTTATCTTAAACGATGGATTCTCTCACAAGTTTATGCAAAAATGACCCCATTGATGGCGCTTGATCTCTTGACATTGAGCAGTCCTCTCTCAAACTCATGATTTTTAGCATAGCTCCAAGCAGCATCACAAAAGAGTTCGTCACTGATTTTGTCAACTTCTCTAAACAGACTGTTTTCTAGAGCTTTGAATGTCGGATGGTTCAGCATGTTGATATGGTTGTTCTCGTCATTTTCGCTGAAACGGTAGGTGGATGTTTTAGTGTATATTCGGGACATGACTGCAGGAGTGATGATGGGTAACCCATGCCTGCTAAGTTTATCCTTGTTGATGTCGTACATCTGCAGCAGGTCGACAGGATCGATTGACTAGGTCTTGATATACGAAAGAAGCTCATACTATTTGAAGAAATCGAAATCTACTCTTCCTTTGAACCGGAAATTTATCTGATTGTATCTTGATAAAAACAGGTCCCGTTCATATTATTTGACTTTGAGCAGCAAATTCACATCTTCTGACACCTTCTTCTTAGATTATTCAGTATTACTCTGATACCTGTCTATGAACGCCTCTATTTTAGAGTAGTCTCTTGTCTGCTCAGGCCCCTAAATGTTGGCCATTAGATGCTTCTCCAAAAAGTTGTCCTCTAACTCTTCCTCTTTACCTTTCTCTTTTAGCACCAACCCTTCCTCCTGAACTTTTTTGTCCTCCACCTCCTCATCAAAGGGCAGCAAATGCTCAGGATTGATCTTATCAATAATAATCTTGATGTTTTCGGGTTAGTCAATAAACCCGGACTCAATGAGCAACTGTAGATCTTCGTTGTGCCGCTTGTAGTTCATCATGCTATCGATCCTGCTATTCTTAAGCTTGGTCTTGTTTTAGATATATTGATTATACTAGTTGTGTCTGTTTTGAGGGAGGAAGTTAGTATACTTCCTGCTTTACTTCTCCAACATACGTTCTGTCTATTTTTTCATGAATAGCTCCTTCTGAAATTTCTACTCAAAATCTGTCTATATGGACTGATCATGAATGAAAGATTTGGACTCGTTCAAAAATTTAAAATCGTCATTTTAGTCGCTAACAGGTTCTAATTAGGATGGTTTCACCATTGATTTGACCAACTTTGTTATGTGCTGTATAATGACTATTGTACTTTGTTTAGTTTGTCCTCATCTATTTTGAACCTTTTGCCTAATTTAGGCTTACTACTGTTGAGAGTCTGTGAAAAGGTCTAGGTGATATTCTGTGTCTAAAACTACTTCCGATAATCTTTGATTTTTTGTCTAATGCCGGGACTGCGTGTGAGATTTTTCAATTTGTCATCGAAGACGGGTCCTCTTCTGAGCCTACTCCTAGCCATAAAGCTATGTAATCTGAGACTGAGCAACATTATAATTATACCACAATTATATAACCATCACTCTTATCCTGTTTAATTTAAAGGATCTCTGATCTAAGGAGAAAGTAATGTGCCCTCTTTTCCTCCTTGATTAAGAATGTTACAACATTTGGTAGCTTGAGTGAATATAATTAAAATCGATGCTGGTCATAAAAAACATAAAAATTGTCTTTGAACGTAACGTCACCCCCGTCCGCATTAGAACAATCAACATCGGCTATAAGAAGGAAGCCTTCAACACCAAAAGAAAGTACCTTCAGACTGATATTCACACCTTCACCTGGAATTAAGATATCACCCTGCCCCTCTACTACAACGTCCCCCTCCGACTCATCTGCAAAGCCGACGACCTATAGTACAACCCATAAGACCCCAACTCTGAATTACACTGTTTGCTTAAAATTAATGACTATAAAGCTACCACTCAAACTGGCACCTTGATAAATCTCCATTCCAAACCGATGGCCACAGTGAGCATCACTTACAGAGTAGCCAATGAGAAGTTGATATTATCTGAGGAGAGAGGACTGGCTGTAATTAGTTCAATTTTGGCACACATGAACCATCAGAAAGGTAGCACCGGTTACATCGAGATCACCCTAGGAAATAAAGAAATATACACTCCTACTGTCAACTTTGTAGCGGGTGAACTGCTATGGGGCTAACAACTGACCATCCCTGTGTAGGACTACAGAGACAAACATAAAACAAAACACAAACTAACCTTCACCATCTATATTGACGATGAGCCCAAAGGACAGGGTACCTTCATGGTGGAAAATACTCAGAAAAGTAGCATAAAATACAAAAAAATATAAATAGTTGACATCTTCAATCAATAGAATAGATTAGGAACACTGTTTATCGACATCAATTTCAGAGATAGAAACCAACAAAATCAGCAGTCAACTGTTGATATTGGAAAGTTAGAGAGTGGGTTGACGAATGTGCTGTCAAAGAAGAAAAAAACAGATTTCTTCCTGCACTCCCGACAGAACAGCCAGAACTTTTTCAATCCTAAGACTCCCATGACAGCCAACCGATAACAACTGCCAACCCCCATGATAAGCAGTAGATCTGAGACCAAATTGTTAAGACCTTACAACTCAGATCAGACAGCCAAACTTTTATAGAAATTTTCTCAAAAGAAGCAAAAGAAAGTATATGACTTCGATGCTGCCATATTCAAGATAGGATAGTTCAGCAATTAGTAATAAATTAGACAGTCTCTTCGTGACCGTCGGAAGAAGGAGAAACATGAAGGCTCTCTTCCTAAATTAATCCCCAAACTAAAATGATTTTGACCCAGTACAGCTATATAACTATTACTATCATAACTATCATCATAACAATGCTCAGAAATTAAGATTAGGACGAACTCAATTAGATCCTTTCCGAGACCTACACCTCATCTAACTATGTTGATGAGTAGATCAAACATCTCATTGAACCAACACAGGAGGAAGTACCACTTAAGAAGATAGAGAGTAATGAGATAAGTGCAGATCGTTCTTCTTAGAGCAGTCAACCCAGCCATTTCAGATAAGAACCCTCCTTCGGTTCAATTCCCTAGAGGAGCTCACTGCTAAATAGCCCAGAAGGACCATAATCAATATATGACTAAAAACTACTTCCCCCCAGCCAAGAGTCCAAACACATTTTTGACGAATGCTACCAAACAATAAACAAACATCTAAAAGCACACTCCATTTAATAGGTCCGTCAGCATTATCCTCTCTTTCTTCTGTCTCAACCTCAATACGAAATAACAAATAATATCAAGTAATTGTCTATTGGCTATCCTGCTGGAGTGCTGAGGAAGAATGTGGTGGTGATGGATTGTGGATATTGTTAGCAGTAGAAGATGTATAAGGTGGCTGTTGGGACTGATGAGGGACAGGTCATTATCTTTGAACCAAATGCCAGTAAGCCACAACATATCATCTAATGTGGAGATACCAATATCAGCTGTGTCCGGTGGTCCAAAAACCTCCAATATCTGGCCATCTCCACCGATAGCCCCTAACTGTTCGTCTATGCATTTAAACAATCCATAACAATTTAGACCTATGTCAGCTACCGTATCCTCAAAACACCCAACGAATATTTGTCTCTCGGTAATAAACAACTCAAGAACATGGTGGTGGAGGTGTACTTTATGTAAGAAATGCCTCTGCAAATATTGGCAGTTGATGAACACAACAAGATCAGCAAGGTGACGATGAGGAAGAATTATGTGCATTTGAGACCATTTGTTGAGGAATTTAAACATCCTATTAGTGATTTTTTGGATTTGTCATTTTTGACGACATTTGATGAACACAAAAAGAAGGGAATTTTCATGGCTGCCTCTGGCCATGAACTAGTGACTCTTTCTCTAATTGAACCTATGAACTAACTGGCCATGGTATACGACAAGGACAAACATGGCGGGCAGATCAAGAAGAAAGGTTACCCTCATGTTAGTTTTAGGTAACACCCTGCAGCTTTGATGGTCGTCTGGGACAGATATCTATAAATTGTCAACATTTAAGTCAAAACCTTCTATCCACCCAACTACTCCTTCACAATTGCTCATCGGTATTTGCTTCCTGACTCCACCATCACTGCTGGTTTTCTGTCTAATTCATTGCTCTATCAGGTAACCCCTCTTGGCATCAAATTGTACTCCTCAACTACTTTCGAACAAGAACTGACCAACCACCACAATGCCAAAGAGATATTATTCCATCGGTTGAACTACGATGACTTCATATTTGGCTAGCGTATATAGTAAGCCGTGAGTGATCACAATATCGACATGGCTGACCTTAGGTACATTAAGGGGTTATTTTCAACAGCAAACAGAACACTTTTATTTTGCACAAAGAAAGGTCTAAACATGATATACCTCACCACCCTCCAGCAGCACATCATGGGCCTGGTTGAAAATAATTACTGGAAGATAGCACTAGAGATATTGAAGGATTGTCATAAGGGGCAAATATACGAACTAGACTAAATTCATCCTGAGATGATGGAAAGCAAAATCAAAGAGCTGACGATGAGATACATCAACTTTTTGGAGACTGTTGTCCTGAGTGACAAAGAACAGGGGGACAACACCATGCCTCTGTGGAATCAGGAACTCAGTTTCATCTTCAACATCGTCCTAACCGCAGGATTGTAAACTTTTTTACTTGATTAGATCATCCCAAAAATATTCAAAATCAATCCTGTCTATCTATCCAATCTTATTCCTTTCATATTGACTAACAAACTCACCCAACTGACCCCCTCCTCCCTTACCTTGCTACTCTCAGCCCTCCCTAAAATGATCGTCAGCAAATTGATATTCAGTTTGCAGCCTCTCAATAATGATCCTGAACTGCCACATCAGATCAACAACTAACTGATCCAACATGAGCTCTACTTAGAATTGATTGACCTCAACCAGAAATTTAGGGATCACTACACCTCAACTGCCGTCCTAGTCGGTCTATATTTGAAACTGGAGATGGATAATGACAGCAACATCATGACGCTGACTGACCTCAAAAGAAAAGTAGGCTTTTTGCTGGCCTACAGTGTCTTTGACACTCTCACCTCCATAAATTTCAATAAATACTCAAAATCCCAAAACAAATAAATTCTGACAGCTCTTCTACCTCTCTTGACAGAACAAATATTCTCCATCCTCATCCGCTAAGAAGCCACAGCTTTGTTCTAAAACATCCTCGAGGAACTGTACCTGGGCACTTGCTTGTAAACCCTCAATCAACTGTAAGACGGGACCATGTTATCCATAATCAGGAGCATTCCTTACGCTGAGGTGGTACAGTTCAAGAGTGAGAAAAAATATTGGCTCGCCATTATGAGATTATACGCTCGCAGAATAATCCACCTCGACATCTACCGAGGACTCTATTATTTATGTGTCGAGGATCACATATAAAAAAATTACCTGGAGAAATTTGTAAACAAATGCCAAGAGATGATTGTCGAGTAATTGAAGACCATCAGAGAAGATGAGCTTAATAGCTTCTTTGAGGAACTTGTATCGACACCGCAGTAATAGGATAATTTATTTAGTATTTGTTTGGTGAAGACTGTTGGAAGAATGCTCGGTAGACATGTCGACGTCTTGGATAACATGTTCAGAGAGCCCACCGAAAGAAATGTATTCTTTTTGATAATTGCAGGTTAAAATATTCTAGTATTTGGATTTCTGTCTCCCCCTGCTGTCTGCTCTCGAGTTGTCGATGTTGAAAAGCCTCCTGAAACACAACATCCAACTCCTGACAGACATCGACTCCTCCCAAACCAGCGACATAATATGCAAACACTACCTCTCAGATCTAAATTTATTCATCCATGATCTTGACAACTACCCCAACCAACAACTAAAACTGATCCAAGCAGTCCTCCAACTCTACTCCTACCAATAGTCTCTCCTTGATCTGAAAGTAAAATATTTGTAGTTGCTGGCGATCACCAACAAACATGACAGGATCTTGTAGGAACTCATGAAATAAAATTATCCACTTGACGAGAGTATTGAAATATGTAAGCGATATGAAGTTCTTGAGGCTTATGCTTATTTGCTGGTCAAATCAGGTGGTTCTGGCAATATTGAGGCAGCTATAAAGGTGTACTTCAACATAATTTGGCAAAAAATAGTCAAAACAGTCCTCAGTCCTCACCAACCTTAGTAATTCCACGATATAGTGATGCACTATGTCAGCCAATGCATCCACATTTGCATCGAACTCGACCTCCAAGATCACCAATTTTAATGGTTCAGCATAATGGAACAACTCTAACTACTCAAGCGCAACATATTCAAAAATCTAGTAATCGATGGCCACACTTGTTAGACCCTCAAGAACATAATAAACAAACACGCCTACCCTTAGTTGGTGAAGATACTGATCAAAGAGGTCAGCTATTTCAACGTCATCAACTATTTGAGTCTTAAATTAACCCAATTTGATCTATAAGCTATTGACATTGTGATAGGCTAGATGGTAAAAAATTACCTGTACGAGAGAGGAATGCATAAAATACTGCAAGACACCTTTATTGATACTGAAACCACCCTCAGAAATAAATTATTCAAAAAACAAGTAAATGAGACATTTATGTAGTTGATGGGATTTGCGACTGACGATGTGTGTGACTTTTGCATGCAAAAAGGTGGAGTGTTGATACATTATCGCTGTGGACATGAAATACATCCAGCTTGTGGGCAGGATGTCAGAGAATGCTTCCTTTGTATGGATGTGACTGCTGTCATCTATCAAAAAAGAATTGACTCGCTGCTTAAAATTAAACCTGAGATATACTCCAGCGGTCTGATTCAGAATTTGTAAGATGTTGAGGAACAAATCAGGAGAGAGGGTAAGTTGTAGAAAATGGCCCTGTATGAGTAGATGACGAGGGTCGATCTATAAAGTTACGATAGTTGACCTATCAATTGATTAGATAGATATATAGAGTGTCCTATGAGCATAATACTTATTACTCAGCATGAACCGCTCCTTCGCAAAGCAGGTCATTCCAGATCACGACCTCCATATCACCAAATAAATCGGCAGTGGAAACTGGAGCACAGTCTATGAAGCCTTCAACGATGACCGAAGTGAAAAATATGCTGTCAAGATCATTCCCTAGAAAGTTTTTGAAGACTTTCCCAAAATAGAGGAACTCTCTAGAGCAGAAATCAACATACTGAAGCAGTGCAAAAACCCACATGTTGTTACCTTTGTGAAGGCTTTTGTCACAGAGAAGCATCATTTCACAGTCCTTGAGTATTTAGATGGAGGCGACTTGGGCTAAAAATTGCTAAAGTAGGGCCCTCTTCCCGAGCCAACTGCCATCCATTATCTAAAGCAGATATTAGATGGTTTCAAGGGTCTGCATGAGGTGAGGGCGATGCACCGCGATTTCAAGGTCTAAAATGTCATGCTTCATAACTAGGATGTGTGCAAGATCGTCGACTTGGGCTTTGGCAAACAATTTGCTGAAGAGGACACAACCGCCACCAAATTAGGAAGCAACATGACCATGGCTCCCTAGGTAATGCTAAGGAGACCATATGGCTTTAAGGCTGACATTTGGTCCATCGGGGTGGTATACTATCAACTGCTATAAAACTGCTTTCCTTTTGTCGGCAGAAACATCTAAGCCATTCTCTAGGTCATCACAAACAATCAGATAAATTACTCAAGGGTCGATATCAGTCCTTAGTCAATCGATTTCATCAAAAGGTGTTTGGTCATGGATCCATAGGAAAGAATCAGCTGGAAGGAGATATACGAACATCCTCTGATCGCTGACAAGAAGAGTTCGATGCAGATGTTTGATGAGGGCAGTTATGTGGATTTTGAGGCCAACTTTAGCTTCTATCAGAAAGAGACTGGAAAGAAAGAGTTCAGAACCTCAGAATTATATTCTTTCATTGACAAAGCGCACAACTTCAAGGAGGAGGAATAATAGGAAGCCAATAAAGAAGACAAAAATATATAGAGAATGATCGATGAGAATGAAGAGATGGAAGGTGGCGATGGTGTGAGTAAAATTATAGGAGATTTCAAGTTCAAGCCAGATATCAGCCAAAAAACGGCCAAATAGCACAGTCACCAGGATTTAGGCATGTCAGTTGACTAGAAGTGGTAGCTGTTCAAGCTAAATTACGACTAAATGATCAAAAAACAGTGGTAGGAATACAAGCGAGCCCCATAGCACAGCGACTCAGCAGAGTAGAATTAAGAGCAAGAATATTTACTTCAAGAGGAGGCCAAACCTAGAAGAGTCCGACCAAAATTTGAGGCCAAACAGAAAGACAACTATTTTAAGCAACATCAACAAAATACACATCAAGGGTCCCCTAGCTATCCTGCAAGACATGTGAGCAGAGACGCCAATGGCTTGACCACACGTGAGATATACGATATCACAAAAAAAATCAAGGCTCTATACTCAAAGAGGCTGAATGATGGAAGATTTGCCCCCTTGCTGATTTTGTAAAGATGGACACGTCTTAAGCATGACCTGATAGAGCTCCAGAACGATAAATATTTGTGCATTCTCATCAAAGATGCCTACCTGAAGGTGATGGACCTCAATCGAGACATAATCATGTAAAACAACATATTCGGAGTTGACATATAACATTTCAAATACTTCAATCAAATATATAAAGATAAGTTGGAATAAATACTGGTCTTTCAACTAGGAAGCATCCAGAATACCTTCAAAGAGTTAAAATCCTATGCAAGTAAATAGAGGTGGAATCAACTCGACCAACAGCACCTTAACAACCTGGACTATCCAGCCAAGGGTATGGCTAGTTGGAAGGCCTATTTAACTGAGGAGATCAGATAATACTGGCACGATCTCACCAGGCTCTTCTTCAGAAAAAACAACCCCAATAAATAGATCCTTGTTTATATCTTTTGCCTGAGACAGTTTGAGATGAACAATAAAAATGATAACTTTTCATTCGACAAGCTCAGTAAAATATTGCCCAGGTTCAATGCAAATGAGGAAAAATCAAAACTTCTGTATAAGGTTATCAACAAGGGGAAAATATATAGAGGGACCTCTGCTTAGCCGAACAACTCTCAGAGGAATAACAGCAGATATCAAAATAGTATATCTCCTCCTTACACTTCCAAAAATCAGTACTATCAGTAGGAGTACTATCAATAGAAGAACTATCAACAGCCTCAACGACAGAATCAACAGACAATTCAACAGCAACAGCAAAATAGGCAAAATAGGCAAAATAAGCAACAAATATATCTACAGCAGCAACATCAACTCCCAAGAAGAAAGCCGCAGTCCAATTATTATGTAAACAACAATTACCCTAAACCCACCTTGAACAATAACTATTCAGATCATTTATTGAGGCCGGATATATGGCAAGAGATAAGGCATCACAAATAAGAAGTAGTAAAAGTGATAAAGGCTTACAAGTTTTATGAACGATGATTTTGAATAGCATATTTAGTATATCAGTGCTAACAGAGTTATTGCTATCAATTTTAGTGCTAAAATTAGGAGATGGCCTGCTCCACCGCCATCTCTGATATCAAGGGCAATATGTCATCCTCACTGCCGCCCTTCACATCATAATTCAACCTGTACCTCGCCTACTTCTGCTACCTGTTCTTACCTTTCCTCTTTCTGGCACTCTTAATCACCTTCTCATCTTTCCTTCCAACTACTCCCATCTTTTCCTTGACATTATCTACAACTCCAGCTACTGCTTTCTCATCAACAAATGATCCTGCCAGCATCAATATATACCAAAAAGCCAGTATAGCGATGATGAAATTGAGCGAGAGGTGTATTTGTTTTCCTTTGGGAGCTTTGTATTATTTTGTTTAGGAGTACTGACTGTCCTATAATCTTTTGACTGGACTCTCCATGATTATCAAACCATTATAAATTTTCACAATTCTGTTGCAGGTTCATTATTAATTATGATCACTAGGCACCTCCTCAATATCACTTCCAGAAATTTCATCACTAAAGGGGCTCTCTATCGCTTCTCCTCGCAGCCACAGTATTTTGATTACCAGGCCACCACGCCCGTCGATTACAGGGTTCTTGATGCCATGATGCCCTACTTTACTATGCACTACGGCAACCCTCACTCCAAGACCCATCAATTCGGATGGTAATCATCTACTGCCATTGAAACTGCCAGAAAGCAGGTCGCTGACCTCATCGGTGCAGACTAAAAATAAATCATTTTCACCTCAGGGGCCACCGAATCCAACAATATGGTTCTCAAAGGTCTATCTAAATTCTACGGCGACAAGAAAAAGCACATCATCACAACTCAAATTGAACACAAGTGCATCCTTGACACCTGCCGATACCTATAACTCTAAGGTTTCAGAGTCACCTATCTCCCTGTCGAGAAGAGTGGTCTACTCAACTTGGACCTCCTCAAAAAAACAATCTAAGAGTCCCCAGAGCCCATATTATGTGTTAGCGTCATATACGTCCACAACTAAATAGGTGTCATTCAAAATGTCCAAGGAATCGGCCAGCTTTGCAAGGAAAAAGGAATCTTCTTCCACACAGATGCTGCCCAAGCAGTTGGCAAAATCGATGTTGATGTCAACAAAAACAACATCAGCCTGATGAGTATCAGCGGGCATAAGTTATACGGACCAAAAGGAGTCGGAGCTTTGTATTTAAGAAGAAAGCCTAGAGTCAGATTGGCACCTTTGATCAACGGTGGTGGACAGTAAAGAGGTCTAAGGTCTGGAACTTTGCCTACTCCTATTGTTGTTGGTATGGGAAAGGCTTGCTAGGTGGCCAGGCAAGAGATGAAGAACGACGCCAAGCACATCAAGTACCTCTACGACAAGATCATCAAGACTGTCAGAGAAAAAATGACTCATGTTGAATTGAACGGCAGTGAGCATGACCGATACTACGGCAACATCAACATGTCCTTTGCTTTTGTAGAGGGATAGAGCTTGCTGATGGCCATGAAGAAGTATGCAGTTAGCTCTGGATCGGCCTGTACCAGTGAGTCCCTGGAGCCCTCCTATGTGCTTAGAGCCCTGGGAGTCAGCTAAGATATGGCTCATACATCTCTACGGATCGGTCTGGGCAGGTTTACAAGCGAAGAGGAAGTCGACTAATTTTTGGCTGCTCTTGAAAAATCAGTGACCAGACTGCGTGAGTTGAGCCCTCTGTGGTAAATGATGAACTAGGGCATCGACATCAAGAGCATAAACTGGACCCAACCGCATTGATCCCATCGCTTTATTAAGGTATTAAGGACTATAACTAATAAGATGGCATAAGACGAGGCCCAGAGCGACCACTAGCAATACGAGGTCTCCCTGACCAACCTATACAAATGCAGCCCATATATAACTACCTACCTCTCGCAGCCGATCCAGTATTTGTTGATCCTGGCGATTTCTCAATTCTGCATGGTGGTCTACTACATCTTCACCTGCAAGGTCACCACCACAGCCTAACTCACCCTCACCATTATTACCCATATCATCACAACCACTGTCAACCTCATCTTTCCTTTCGTCGATCCCGGTATTATCCCTAAGATACTCTACCAACATGAGGAACCCTAACTGCAGGCGATTCCTTTTCCTGGGAGTTTTTTGAGACGTATGTTCAGTCAAGATCGCGTAGTGGAGAGATAGTACTCTTTTCAGATCAAATCCCATCACCTGAAGGTAAAGTTCTGCAATTAGTGCCTGCTCTACCGACCACCCCGAGCTGCCCATTGCTACATTTGCAACACCTGCGTTGACAAGATCGATCATCACTGCCCCTGGTTAGGAATGTGCATCGGCAAAAGGAACTATCGGTTGTTTATCTGCTTTATCTTCGGATTGATCAGCAATGTCACATTGCTCTTCATCCAGGTCGTGGAGTACTTCGTCTGGTCTGCTGGTAATATACATGTTGTGGGCCTCGTCTTCAACATCATCACCTGTACTTGTTCTAAGATGTAGTTTTGCTGCTGATCCCTGCTTGGCTGTTCGTGGTGGTCCTCATTGGTTTCCACATGCACATAATCTCTCAAAATTAAACAACCAACTAGTTCTGTCGTAACAAGTGGCATCACATAGGCGGCAACCCTTATCGAAAGTACCTGAGTTACTAATTTAGAACAAATTGTCTGAAGAATTTATGCAAGATATGTTTTTTTTCTTCGGAGATCAAAGACAACCCTGAGCAGAAAGTGGTAAGGAGGATGCTGGAGATGTCACCGAGAGAGAAGGCAATATTCGAGAATACTCTTGACCAGATCAACTAGCCGACTGGTGGAAGTAACGATGAATCATAGGTAGTAGAACCCCTAGAAATATAATTCGTCATCAAAAATAGAAATAAATAGGAGAAAAAGTAGGAAATGTAGGAGGAGGAGAAATAAGAGAAGTAGGAGAAATAGGGGGAGGGATAGGATATAGGGTATGAGAGATAGACAGAGTAGAAGAAGGAGAAGCAGTAGAGGAAGTAGAGCTAATAGGGCTGATTTGATATTGTTCTTATGGACCATTCACCATAAACCATATACTGATCATATGACGGTATTTGGCATATTATATTGATTTGAATAAGATGGAGTAAAGCCACTAATAAGTGCATCTCCTCAATTCACCATAAGATATATACTCCTCATCGCAACACAGCCCCACCCTCAGCTACTTTTTCAACTCCAATCGCATCCTCTCCTCACATAAACCCACTCACGTCTTCTTCCAACATTTCGAGTAGCATTCACCTGCCGTCCAAACCGCCATTCTCAATTAGATCCTCACAGCCTTGAGAACGGTCTCCACCAATGCATATTTGCTCAACCAACAAATCCGAGGAAAATATCAGTTCAATCTCGACAGATATGAAGGTATTCCTGTAGTAAAATTAGATTCCCATCACGAGAGACATCTGATCAGTCGGATCATCGACCTGCTCATGAAAAATGTGGGCAATTATCACATATTCAACTTGCTGCTGCAGGTGCTCGAATAGCTACTGCCCTACAGTCCCCTTGAAGATATGCTACTATACGAGGCCATCTCTAAACTTACCGTTAATTTCCACAAAAGTTAAGTCCACGCGTGCTAGAATTTCGCAGCCGCCACAATCGTCAAGGCCTATTATCACGCAAAAATCATGATGTAGAAAGATCCAGCCAACATGCTGGTCTTCCACGGTTAAAACAAGATCTAAATCATTCCCAACAGACACAGACCTCTGACTTGGATCCTTAAGGATGGATATACTCTGTTTTTTTGGATTAATTTGGAGAATGTCAAGTCGACTAATGACGTATCACTGCCTAAATTGTTCACTTTCTATGCCCCGGAGTCAGGAGGTGTCGAGGCCTATCTCATCGACAACAAGGTCTACTACAGAATAATCGGAGCCAAGTACACAGAACCTCAAATTGGCTCAAATGGCATCTTTTTGGGTGAGCTATAAAATAAAAAATGGACGTTCATGGCAATCGAGCACGAAGGTCATCACACTTTCCAAAAGTCAAAACTAAAGTGCTATATAAACAAGAACAAACCAGCTGTATTCAACCTAGACCCACCTAAAATATCAAGTTCCGCCAAGACAAAGTACATCTTTTTTGATAAAATATACTGCAAAGCCTCCTCCATGTGCCTCTTTCCTAGTCTGATCGGTCAAGAAGGCATTGACGAGTATAACAAAAATATAAACTCGATCCAGTGCGTCAAGAACAATAAAGCTTATGTGTTTGAGAACAGGCAGGGGAAGGTCTACGAACGATCTGGACTAGGTTCCTCGCATAATTATATCTTCTAGAGAAGCGATCAGATGAACTTTGATATCATCATACCCCTTTACTTCATGACCAGGTTCCAAGAAAAAGATCAAGAGTATCCCGTTCTCAATTAACTACTGAACATCCTGATACTGTTTCTGAGACAGTCGGCCTCCAACCAACTCGAAGCCTGCAGAGGGAGATACTTCAACATCCTCTCCCAGCTCATTGTTGATGGACCAGAAAATCCATTTGATTAGAACACCATCAAATCAATTGTGCACATCAAACATACCATTACTGATGCCAACTTGCTGGACCAGTACTTTAGCGACTTCCTATGGCCCCTGCTCTATGCCAAAATCCCCATCGCCAGGAAGGAAGAGATATTGGAAATCATCAAGAACGCCTTCACTCAGAACATCGCACACTACTCGACTCAAATCGGTTTGGATGAGATGATAAATGTGCTTCAAATTTTAGGAGGAGGGTCGCTGACCTGCTGCGAGAAACATTTCAAAATAGCCACCAATAAATTTTAAAGACAGTTGCTGGAGGGAGAGGATACTGTCTTTGGCTAGGAAAAGAAAGCTCTCAGCTATGTGTTTGCCCTGATTGAGAGCACCCTCCAAAATTCAAAACTTCATTTTCCTCATGAAATATACAAACTATGCCGACTTCTGTGTCTAAAATGCTCTCCTTGCTTCACTTTGTAGCTGATGAGCCTGATCCGAAGACTGCTAACCCAGAAGTTCACAGAAAGAATGTCCGAGAACCAAACCAGATAGATCATTAAGTACTTCCAGGAGAAAAAAGTCCATTATCTGTTTATTCACCTGATCGAAAATCAGTTCTTTGCGGAAATCAAAGCCTAAAGTGTCAAGCTGATCTACTCTCTGCTTATCAAAAAGTCAAGCATTGAGGAAAGCGAAATCAGCAACATAATATCCAAGGCTTTGTGGAAGATCAACGAATTTGCTGAGGATAAAGACTCACCTTTGTCCAAAAAGGGAAGTGGAAGCTCCCTTGACGAGGAGTCTCCAACTCATAAGGAAGAAAAAGAGGCCAAACCTTTGGTACCTGCTATTGAAGAGGAATAGGATAAACCTTTTGAGTTGGTGGGCCCTCAAGCTCCAGCTCTTTCTAACAGGTTGAAAGGCAATAAAAGTTTTGACTTCGGCTTCGTAGCTGAGAAAAAATCTGCCAGATCGAGGTAGATAATGGAGGAGGAAAAGACAACATAGCCATTAGATTTTTTGAACCAAGACAAACCATACTCAGCTCCTGCAACCTCTGAAATTCCTGTCAACAGAAAGCCCACCAAAGGCAAATTTGGCCTAACGATAAACACAGAAGCTATCAACGAGATGTATACCTTTGGAGGAGAGAAAGGTCAGCAAATTGTCATCAGTGAAGATGAGGAACTCCACGAAGTTGAGAAGATAATTAAGCTGGCCAAGATATGTGCTAACAAGATGAAAGGCTGTCTTGAGTAGGAGAAGGAATAACCTAAGGAGCAAAAACCACCAAACTACGTGGCCCCCCCCATGACGACGACCAACAAAAAGGCAGTCAGCAAGAAACCACCACCCAATCGTATATATATGTTTACGCAGTTCGACTAATCTCTGAAGAAGAAGAGTAGACCACATCTGTGAAGATCCCCACACCTCTGGCCACTAAAAAGTCAAACAAGACTCCAACTAGCATAAAAAGCTCAAATTAATAAAATTTATACACCCTCTACAACAGTCTTCTGGAGAGCTGCCTAGGAGTCAGCTTTCAAACCTGTCTTATTTCTAACTCAAAAGTACAGGTGCCTTCCATCTTGAGCATATTTTTCAAGTGGATTCCTCAGACAGACCTCGAAACTAAATTTCTCAACGATCTGGACATAATTCTGGAGTCATCATAAAACATGGCCATGATTATTGAATTACCTGAGCTGTACGACTTTCTCTTTGAGCTGTGTTACAAATGCTTGCTCTTCGAATAGATGAAGGAGAAGAGGATCTATGTTTAAAAGTTGGAAAATATAATCAAGGTCATTTTTGCATTCATCTATCGGTAGGACGTCGGAGGACTATCAAAGTTCTCATATTTGCTTAACTGGGTTGACGAGAAGAAAAATCAGAACTATGAGCCTAAATGTCTCTTCTTGACAAGCCGATACGTTCCCCTGCTTATTTTGGAGTGCATTGAAGAACTTCTCATCATGAACAATTCCAACAACCCCATCATGTAACGCAACTTCCAGTCCCTAGCAACAGTATTAGATGCCATCAAGAAAGTGGTTCCTTAGGATGATGACTAGATCAATGTTGATAATTTCGAAAGAGTCATCCTGACAACCGATTTTGAACTGCCAACCTCGCTTGTGCCCTATTTTAAATCTGACTGGGCAGATTTCATCCTGTACCAAAAATATCTCTTCATCTTTAAAAGGTTCTACTGCACGGATTTATACAACCGAGGTTTCAAAAATTTCAGCAATATGAAAAATGACTTCCTGACTCTGCTCATGCAATCTAATCCGACCTTACTGCAGAGAGAAGCCAGCTATTATCTGAGAAATAATTTCCTAGTGTCGCTTATAGAGATTCAAAGAGCTATGCTGATTGAACTGCAGCATACCCAGCCCAAAGAAGCTGAGTAATTTGGCAATGAGGCAGTATGGCAGACCATCCTTCTGGTCACGATGGTCTAGACCAACAAAGAGAAGACCATTAAGAGTCAAAGGTCAGAAATCATACTGGCTTTCCTCAAGAGCTGTAAGCTACTTGCTGAGAAAGGAATTGAAAGAATTGTCGAAATCGTATCCATGCTGTCAGAAATAAAGCACTATTTATCGATCAGTAATAAATAGGCCCAAAACTCAGGTAAGGCACCATGCACCACGGTCATTCTTGACGATATAATAAGTAACTACATCCCCGAATATTTGCTCAACATGGGTAAGACAGATCTAGAGTCATTTATTCTCAATTTTTCCTAAGTCTGGATCCCTAACTAGAATCAATACAAAAAAGTACACTCCGATCTCTTCGTCTCTTCTCGTTAAAAAGTCAAAAAAGAAAGATAGTTCAACTTCATCTAATTTATCACAAACATCGTTGAGGAAGAAAACTAGAGAAAGGAGTACTGTGATGTCATACTTGATGCTCATAACCGAACATTGAAGAATTACTGCAGAAAGGCTTGGAATTAGCTGAGGATCTACAACCCTCTCTGGATCCATCCTTAACTAAAATGGCAACACAATCATCTCTTCACCAAGTCATACTATTCCTATGAAAAATATTAGAAAAATCCCATCTTCAAGTATAAAATATCCAAGCAAATGTCTAAAAACAAGGCCCGGTATTTGCTAAAACCAAAACTGAAGGAACCAGAAATGGTCAACAGATACAAGAAAGAGCAAGAAGAGCACCATCATTATGATTTCAACCTTTAGAAGGCACTGGTCGTCATGAATTAAAAGTTGATCATCGGTGCTCCCAAGAAAAGCTGGATCGTTTCCAAAGGATAAGACTCACTGTATTTCATCATGGGTTTCAAAAAGGTGAGGATCATCAACACTCTAACCGTCAGAAGTGGATTCCTGGCCATCATTTCTGACAACCTAGTCTTTATCTGTTCCAGCAATAAAGAAAAAGTGTCACACTTGGCCATGGATCAGTACAAAATGACCACTGAGTAATCTCTCCATAAAGTTTGGGCCTTGGAGTACATAAAGGAAGTTCACAGGAGGAGATACGTCAACAAAAAGAAAAGTGTCTTCATTTTCTTCATCCATGGCAAGGGACTAGCATTTGACTTTGACACATAGGACGATGCTGAAGATTTTTGCAAAAAGATAGCAAAACTCAAGAATAAATGTATCAACTTATCCTTTGTCTCAAAATCAGCAGATCCTAGAAAATATTTTTAAAGTCTTGACTACATGAAAAAATGGATGGGTTACGAAATGAGTAATCTTGACTATCTTATGGAACTCAACATCTTCTCAGGTCGAAATTTCAACGATCTGACTCAATACCCTGTCTTCCCTTGGACCCTCATCAATTTTGGATAAAACAAACCTGA